>SMEP01000026.1_pt1 | contig 37554 bp, 39 predicted proteins | sample 2456231 | NCBI WGS metagenome assembly SMEP01 (sample SAMN10132595, study PRJNA489261) | soil metagenome | isolation source: day1 control-silty clay loam soil ammended with raw manure from dairy cow... | place: USA | collected 2015-05-15
GAACCCATATGTCGGCGTGACTTTAGGTTATAATGGTGGTGACATTTCCTGGTCTGATGACTTGTCAATCAATGGTTCGAAATATGACCTAGATATGGACAATAATCTGACTTATTTAAACGCTGAGATTCGTCCTTGGGCGAACTGGTTCTATATGGCGGCGGGTGTCGCATATATTGATAATGATTATGAAATTGATCGTCGAGTTGGTAATAATGAAACTTTTTCTGTAAATGGTATTGAATTCCGTGCTGATGGAGAGGCGCGTATTAATGGTGATTTATCATATAAAAACAATCTCGCACCTTATGTAGGGATTGGTTTCTCACCAGCAATTACCAATCGTTGGGGCGTATTTGGAGAGATTGGTGCCTATTATAATGGCAACCCAACGGTTAACTTAACTCCAAGTGGATCAGCTACTCCTAACACTCCAGGGGTTACTGCTGACTTTGCGCAACAAGTTGGTTTTGAGGAAGACAATATTCGTAATGACAATGAATACGAATGGCTACCAGTAGCGAAACTGGGTGTCAGCTTCCGCTTCTAAGCTATAGCTGCATAAAAAAAACGAGCTTCGGCTCGTTTTTTTATGCGTTGTATGAAAGTTTTAAAAGTGATAACCCAGTTTTAAGCCCACGATCCAGGCACTATTGTCAGAAACAGCAGATAAACCCGCTATCTGAGGCGTAAGTGACTCAGATGTTGAGATCTCAGGTTTTTGAAATTTTAAATAATAGAATCCTGTGGCAATATCCCAAGTATCTTGAATCTTGTAAAGATGACCTAGTCCAATACCCCAATATCCATCACTCGGATTTAATGTCGAAGCCGGATTTCCTGTACCGGAATCCCATAAGAGTTCGATAGAATTTATGCCAAAGGAGGGCCATTGATGTGCCAGACCAATTTTGGCAGACCATTGATCCTCCCGATAATCAATCATCCTGAATGATTTTAATTCTGGAAATTCTAAGGCCGCATAGTCAATCACTGCACCGAATTTAGGCGGCTGAATGACAAAATTTTGCCAGTTTAACCAGCGTAATGTGCCATAAAAGGCATTTTGATAAGGCAATCCTGTTTGAAAATCCAGATGGATGGATTGAGGGGTTTGAATCTGGGTATAGGGGGAGGGATTGGTGCCTACGACAATCGATTCAGCAGTTTTATGATGGTGAGCAATGGCTGAACGGTAAGTCAGCGCAGTTCTAAAAAAATATTCGGGTAGTTGATAACTGAATCCTGCAAGCCAGCCCCAAGCGGGATCTTGTTCAAATGTAGCCCGATAACCATTAAATATATAAAAGGTTTGCCCGGATAAATATAAGCTTCCTTCCAGACTTTGATAACTTAGCCCTGTATAAAAATTCCAGTGATTATCCGGTTGGAAGCCGATTAATGATGTGAGATTGTGGCTATCAAACTGGATAGTCGCGGCTTCAACAGAAAGCGCTTCACCTGCAAAAACAGGATTATAACTATAAGCCACATCTACATGATAAGGCTGATCATAAATCAGTCCCCATGATAGTTGAGGGTGAAGCTGTAATTTTAAGGCAACATTAGAGATAAATTGCGTACTGGCAAGTTGGCCCGTAGAAAAGTCAGTAATACCCAGTTGTTGCAGCTGCTCGGTATGCTGTACCTGACCGCTAATATCAGGGCGAACCCAAGCCAATGAAATTTCAGCATAATGATTTTTTTCAAAAAAAGACTGAATACTTTGATTGGACTGTTCAAAAGCAGCGCTATAACCTGACCCAGAAAAAGCGCAGCCCATACAGAAAAGAGCAAATTTGCTGTCGATCATATTGGTATAATTCAATTTATTATTAATGTGATTATGCTTGATATTTATACAGATTATCCACTTGAAAATAATAAAGAGGCTCGCTGGCCTCTTTGACTGAAAACTTATATATTTTTATTCGTCTGGATAGGCGACTTTTTTAAGCGCTTTAATATCGGCATCCGGCGAGCACAGGGAAATAAACTCGTAGCCATAACCACGTAGTAAATGTCCTTTACGTACCGCAATCCAGGTGGTATTCATGCCAAAAATATCCGTTTTAATCTGCTTTAAACGGTAATCACGCTCCGGGTCATAAGCGACATCGTTGACAATGCCGACGCCCATATTCATTTCCACATAGGTTTTAATCACATCGGCATCGAGTGCGGACATGACGATATCGACATCAAAGCCGGCTTCTTCAAAGGCGGTATCAATCTTGGAGCGACCGGTAAAACCACCATGATAGGTAATAATCGGGTAATGGGCCAGATCTTCGATCCGGATCTGATCTTTAGTTGCAAGTGGATGATTTTGCGGCGTAATAATACTATGTTGCCAGTTATAATAAGGTACGCTGGCCAGATTGTCTTCAGTCGTCAGTGCTTCGGTTGCAATACCGATATCGGCTTGACCTTGCAGCAGCATTTCCGTGATTTCTACCGGGCTGGCCTGTTGCAGAATCAAATGTACTTTAGGAAATTCTTTTTTAAATTGGCTGACAATCGGCGGTAGCACATAGCGCGCCTGGGTATGCGTGGTGGCAATGGTCAAGGTACCTTCATCAACTTTATTAAAATCATCAGCCAGTCGCTTAATATTATCGGCATCGACCAGCATGCGTTCTACAATTCCTAATAGTGCCTGACCCGGCTCGGTTAAACCCAGTAGACGCTTACCCTTACGGATAAACAGCTGTACGCCAAGCTCATCTTCCAGATCTTTAATATGCTTACTTACTCCAGACTGCGAAGTATAAAGTGCAGCTGAGGCTTCAGTTAAATTAAAGTTCTGTCTAACCGTTTCTCGTATAATTCTTAATTGTTGGAAATTCATAATTCTCTTTACCCTAGAAGAGGATGGGGCATTTCGAAGCCCCATCTTTTGGTCTTAAGCGACCTGATTTTCAAATAAATGCAAGTTCACCGCACTTAACCACACGGTTTGATTGGGGCGGAATTGGTGTGCTCTTGCTTCATCAGGTGTCAGTAAGATTTCAATCAAGTTACCCTGACGGTCATTCAGTTCTGCAACGACTTTACCCGCAATCCATAATTCACGTATGAAGGTGGCCTGAATGGCATTGTCTTGTGGCTGTGCATGAATGCGCAGCTCATCAGGACGTGCGAATAAAATCACTTCACCTTGAGCAGCATTTTTTGCGCCATCAAAGTGAATGCGATCTTGCCCGAGCTGAATAATGCCGCCGTTGTTCTGGCCTTCAAAACGATTGGCTTGACCCAAGAAATCAAACACAAATGGGGTTGCCGGCGTTTCATAGACCTCACGTGGCGAACCGATCTGTTCGACATTACCTTTGTTCATCACCACAATCTGATCGGCCACTTCCAGCGCTTCTTCCTGATCGTGGGTCACAAAGATCGAGGTGATGTGCAACTCATCATGCAAGGTACGTAACCAGCGACGTAATTCCTTACGGACTTTGGCATCCAGTGCACCGAAAGGTTCATCTAGCAACAGCACACGCGGTTCAACGGCTAAGGCACGTGCCAATGCAATACGCTGACGCTGGCCACCTGAAAGCTGAGCAGGGTAACGGTCAGCCAGAAAACCCAGCTGAACCAAATCAAGTAAACGCGTAACACGTTTTTTAATTTCCGCTTCAGATGGACGGGTTTTACGTGGGCGAACACGCAGACCAAAAGCAATATTGTCAAATACCGTCATATGACGAAACAGGGCATAATGTTGAAACACGAAGCCGACTTCACGTTCACGTACATGAACATTGGTCGCATCCTGACCTTCCAGAATGACCTGACCGCCATCTGCAGATTCTAGACCTGCAATAATCCGTAGCAGCGTGGTTTTGCCGCAACCTGATGGGCCGAGCAGGGCCACCAGTTGACCATCTGGAAAATCCAGCGAGATATTTTTAAGTGCATGGAATGCACCAAAGTGTTTTTCAATATTTTGTACTTGAATACTCATGTTGGCATTCCTTAAGAAACTGTAGAATCTTGATTACGTTTGTCCTGTTTTTCCTGGCGCAGTTCCACCCATGTTTTTAAAATCAGGGTGACAATTGCGAGGAGAGCCAGAAGCGAAGACACGGCAAACGCAGCACTAAAGGTATATTCGTTATAAAGAATTTCGACGTGTAGCGGTAAAGTATTGGTTTCACCGCGGATATGACCGGATACAACCGATACTGCACCAAACTCACCCATGGCCCGTGCATTACACAGAATCACGCCGTAAATCAGACCCCATTTGATATTTGGCAGGGTCACTTTCCAGAAAGTTTGCCAGCCAGATGCACCGAGCACAATCGCAGCTTCTTCTTCTTCCGTGCCTTGTGCTTCCATTAATGGAATTAACTCACGAGCCACGAAAGGTACAGTAATAAAGATGGTCGCCAGGACAATGGCAGGCACTGCATAAAGGATCTTGATGTCATTGTCCATTAGCCAGGACCCCATCCAGCCTTGCGTACCGAAAATCAGTACCAGCATTAAACCGGCAATCACGGGAGAGACCGAAAATGGCATATCAATCAAGGTGGTCAGGAAGGATTTACCCCGAAAGTTAAACTTCGCCACTGACCATGCTGCAGCTACACCAAATACCACGTTCAGCGGTACGGCGATTGCAGCAGTCAAAAGTGTAAGTTTGACCGCAGATAAAGTATCTGGATGCACCAATGCCTGTGTATAAACACCAATTCCCTGTTTAAAGGCTTCCACAAAAACCAGAATCAAAGGCAGGATCAGGCAGCTCAAGAAAAAAATCAGTGCAATAGTGATCAGGGTATAACGTACCCAGGTTGGCTCACGGGTTGCATCACGGGATTGCAGTTTTTCAGCCAGTGCATTGCTGTTGGTATTCAAACTCATCGTGCAGTTCTCCCGGTACGGCGGCTGGCCCAAGCTTGCAGTAAGTTAATCAGGAACAGCAGGACAAATGAAATCAGCAACATCACCACCGCAATTGTGGTTGCACCGGCATAATCATATTCTTCTAAACGGGAAATAATCATCAGTGGGGCAATTTCTGTTTCAAAAGGCTGATTCCCGGCAATGAAGATCACCGAACCATATTCACCAACACCGCGAGCGAAAGCTAACGCAAAGCCAGTGATAAGCGCAGGAAGTAAAATCGGGAAAATGACCTTGGTCACAATTTGCAAGCGATTTGCCCCGAGTGCAGATGCAGCTTCTTCCAGTTCGGTTTCCAGATCACTGAGTACCGGCTGTACGGTACGAACCACAAAAGGCAGGCCAATAAAGATTAGAGCCAGCGTAATACCAATCGGGGTATAAGCAACCTGAATACCAATCGGTTCAAGATACTGACCAATCCAGCCAGTCGGCGCATATAAAGAGGTCAAGGCAATACCGGCCACCGCTGTTGGCAGGGCAAAAGGCAAATCGACCAAGGCATCGACAATACGTTTGCCCGGGAAGCTATAACGTACCAGACACCAGGCCAATAACAGGCCAAACACCACATTCACCAGCGCAGCAATAATGGCTGCACTGAAACTGAGTTGTAGTGATTTTTGAATACGTTCAGAGCTCAGGATTTCCCACAAGCCTTCCCAGCCAATGCCCAGTGATTTAATAAAAACAGCAGACAGCGGGATTAAAACGATTAATGATAAATACGCTAGGGTAAAGCCTAGAGAAAGACCAAATCCTGGCAGCACTCGGGATCGCTGCGACATGATGACTCCTCAAAAGAGAGAAAGCTGGTTAAAACTAACCAGCGAAAATTAAAAAAAGAAATTGGACACAAGCATAATTTGCAACGACTAAAATGCAAATTTGAAATAATACTTGCTGTCATCAGTATTGCTGATATGTTGCATAGTCTTTTCTGAAATCAAATACTGGGCAAGTTCAGGAAAAGGGCCAAATCCTGAAGCGACATTGACATGCCCCACCTGTCCGAGATTAATCGGTTTGAGTTTCCAGGCTTTGGCCAGAAACTGGGCGTCTGCATAGCTTAACCAGGGATCATTTTCACTGATTAATAACGTGGCCGGAACCTGAATCTGCACTTGCTGAAAATAATGGCTGTAATCGGTCTGGCTGTTACGAACAAAACCATTTTCCCCAAAACGTGCCGGATTGGCCGGCGCGACCAGAATCAGCTTTTTAACTTTAGCAGTCAATTCTGGATGTTGTGCCAGTGCTGCGACCGAGGTTAAACAGCCAAAGCTGTGCGCTACAATCTGTACATCATCTTGAATATCTTGCAGGGCTTTGACAAATTCAGTGATCCATTCCTGCAAAACGGGATGATTCCAATCTTTTTGTTGCACACGAGAGCATCGACTGAGCTGATGTTGTAAGCATGTTTGCCAGTGATTGTATTCGCTACCACCTACACCTGGAACAATAAGCGTATGTATCATGTCGATGCTCCTGTCAGATCAGCTGCGAATTACTTCGCGCTGTTTGCCTTCACAATCTGGTCGAAAATACCGCCATTCTCAAAATGCGCTTTTTGCACTTTTGCCCAGCCGCCAAATTCCTGATCAATCGTTACCAGTTTGAGTGGTTTGAACACATGATTATATTTCTTTAAAGCTACTTCACTGCGTGGGCGATAATAATGTTTGCCTGCCAGATCTTGCCCCAGTGGTGAGTACAGGAAGTTTAAATAACCTTGAGCCAGATGCTTATTGCCTTTTCTCGCTGCATTTTTTTCTACAATCGCCACTGGCGGTTCAGCCAGAATAGACAGACTTGGCGTGATAATTTCAAACTTACCTGGTTGCTCACGAATCGCTAAGTACGCTTCATTTTCCCAGGCCAGCAAGACATCACCGATCCCGCGCTCGGCAAAGGTGGTAGTTGCACCACGCGCACCTGAATCCAGGACTTTGGTGTTTTTATAAATTTGGCGAACAAATTCTTGTGCAGTCGTGTCATTGCCACCGGCCTGATGTTTGGCCCATGCCCATGCCGCCAGATAGTTCCAGCGCGCGCCACCTGATGTTTTCGGATTCGGGGTAATAATACCGACACCCGGTTTCACCAGATCGCCCCAGTCTTTAATCCCTTTGGGGTTGCCTTTATGCACCAAAAATACGATTGTTGAGGTATACGGTGTCGAGTTTTGTGGCAGTTTCTTTTGCCAGTCTGCTGGCAATAATTTGGCTTTTTCTGCAAGCACATCAATATCGGCTGCGAGGGCCAAAGTCACCACATCTGCATTCAAGCCATCAATAACAGAGCGGGCCTGTTTACCAGAACCACCATGGGATTGCTTGAAGTTAATTTTTTGACCCGTACGGCTTTCCCAGTATTTGCCAAAACTCTTGTTGACATCTTCATACAATTCACGTGTCGGATCGTAGGAAACATTCAGAAAATCACGTGCTGAAGCACCTAATGAGGTTGCCGAAATCACAGCAGCCAGAACCCCAAGTTTTATTGTTTTTGAAATACTCATTAGAAACCTCAATTTCTTACACGTTTTGTAACATAGCTGCAGAATAAACCTATTCTTTATGCGTAAAAAATAAATAAAAACGAATTTTATATGAAAAAAAAAGATAAGACGGAGCTGAAGTTATTGAAATGAAAATGGCCTTATCAATAAAGGCCATTGTTTCTGCTGGACTGCCTCATTATTTCGTATGATTTGCCTTTACAATTTGATCAAAGATCCCGCCATTATCGAAATGTGCTTTTTGTACCTTGGTCCAGCCACCAAATTCTTTGTCGATGGTGACTAACTTTAAAGGTTTAAATACGCTGCTATATTTCTTTAATACTTCGCTATTACGTGGACGATAGAAATTCTTCGCAGCCACAGTTTGCCCCGCAGGAGAATACAGATAATTCAAATAAGCTTTGGCCAGGTTTTCATTGCCATCTTTCTTGGCGTTTTTCTCTACAATTGCCACCGGTGGCTCGGCCAAAATTGACAGACTTGGCGTGATGATTTCAAATTTACCCGGCTGTTCACGAGTAGCGAGATGGGCTTCATTTTCCCAAGCCAGTAATACATCACCGATCCCGCGCTCAGCAAAAGTGGTGGTGGCTCCACGTGCGCCTGAGTCCAGAACTTTGGTCTGTTTATAGATTTGACGCACAAAATCTTGTGCTTTGCTGTCATTGCCACCAGGTTGATGTTTGGCCCATGCCCATGCCGCCAGATAGTTCCAGCGTGCACCGCCAGAAGTTTTCGGGTTTGGCGTAATGATCTCTACTCCAGGCTTCACCAGATCGCCCCAATCTTTAATCCCTTTTGGATTGCCTTTTTTGACCAGAAAGACGATGGTGGAGGTATAGGGGGTCGAGTTTTGCGGGAATTTTTTCTGCCAGTCTTTAGGCAGCAGACCTCTCGCTGCAATTTCATCAATGTCGGCCGCCAGCGCCAGGGTCACGACGTCTGCATCCAGACCATCAATCACAGCACGGGCCTGTTTACCTGAACCGCCATGCGACTGTTTATAGTTCACGTCCTGACCCGTGGTTTTTTTCCAGTATGCGCTGAATTCCTTATTAAAATTGTCATATAATTCGCGGGTTGGGTCATAAGACACGTTCAGGAAATCTTTTGCAGACACACTGAAAGCAGTGGCCGAAACCAGTGCAGCCAATACCCCAATTTTTAATTTACCAATATTCATTTTTGCCTCAATTTTTTTAGCTTTTGTTGGACAAGGCAAGAATAGCTGGAGATATTTTGCATAAAAAATAATTAAAAATGCATTTGATGTGAGTAAAAGAGATAAATCGATGGAGCTTATCTCTCAGTACTCAATTGTTGATTTGAGAGGCAATAAAATATGCTCTGTTTGAAAAATGCGAAACATGTCAGTGAGATAGAAGTACTCGATCGGGCCTTTCATTATGGTGATGGCTGTTTTAGCACGGCCCGGATTCGACAGGACCGGGTGGAATTATATGATCGTCATCTGGCACGTTTGCAGCTCAGTAATCAAAAATTAAGTTTGCATGCTGATTTAGCTCTGATTGCAGAAAGTTTAGAACTTTTACGTGAATCAGAAAGTCAGCTGAATGGAACATTAAAGATCGTGCTGAGTCGTGGAGTCGGCGAGCGGGGCTATAGTTTGCCAGAGCATCCGGCGGATCTGTGGGTATTTTATTATCCTCAAGCCCTACATGATTTAAAGTATGAACAGATCCAAAGTGGGGTATTACAGCAGGCACTGGGATTGACCATGCCGGGTCTGGTCGGACTAAAAACCTTGAATCGCCTGGAGCAGGTTTTGCTCAAGCAGGAGGCGGATCAGCGCGGTTGGTCTGAGGCACTGGTGACAGATGTACAGGGCGGGGTTGTCGAAGGGGTGAGCAGTAATTGTTTCATTTGTATAAACAATACATGGATTACGCCGGAACTTCGTTATAATGGCGTCTTTGGGGTGATGCGTGCAGAAATTCTACAACGGATGCAAGATCAGGGAATTGCCTGTCAGCAACGTTACATCGATATGGAGGAAATAGCCCATATTCAGAGTCTGTTTTTTTGTAATGCGCTAAACCCGATGAAAATTGTCACTCAATTTGAGCAGCGATCCCTGGATGGCGATGCTTGTATTGAACTTTTTAACCGTCTTCGATTAAATCAGATGTCTTAATATGTCAGCTTCCAAGTCTAAAGCCAAAAAGAACAATACAGCCAAATTTTCGTCACTTTTCAAAGGAATTGCCTTCGTCCTGATTGGACTTGCCTTGATTTTGGTACTGGTCTTAAAAAGTAGTTTGTGGAAAGACTATCCTGTAGACGGACAAAAACAGCTGCTGGCGATTGGGTCAGGGGAAACCTATTCTGGTTTTATTGACCGTCTGGCCAAAGGAAAACAGGTCAGTTTCCCGATTATTCTCAAGCTTTATCAGCGCATCCTGATTCATGACACCATGAAAGCTGGCGTATATGAAGTGCGCCAGGGCATGAGTATTCGTCAGGTTCTGGATATGATCTCCAATGCTGAAAATGCCCAGATGAACCGGATTTTGGTGATTGAAGGAACCACATTCAAACAGCTGATTGATGCTTTGAAGAAAGATGATCTGGTGACCAAAGAAGTGTCACATTTGCCAACGGCACAACTCCTTAAAGAGCTCAATATTCCATTTTCACATCCTGAAGGTCTGTTTGCACCGGATACATACTTCTTTGCTAAAGGTGAAACTGACCGTAAAATTTTAACCAATCTGTATCAGCGCCAGATGAAGGCACTGGATCAGGCCTGGGAAAAACGCGTGACTGATCTGCCCTATCAGAATAAATATGAAGCGCTGATCATGGCGTCGATCATTGAAAAAGAAACCAGTGTGGATAGTGAGCTAGAACAGGTTTCTGGAGTGTTCGTGCGCCGTTTAAAAATTGGCATGCGTTTACAGACCGATCCTACCGTGATTTATGGAATGGGCGATGCCTATAATGGCAATATTACCCGCAAGGATTTACGTACGCCGACGCCGTATAACACCTATACCATGTCTGGTTTGCCGCCAACGCCAATTGCACTGCCAAGTAAGAAAGCCATTGAAGCAGCCATGCATCCGGATAATTCTGACAACCTTTATTTTGTCGCCACGGGCAATGGCGGACATACGTTTACGACCAATCTGAATGATCACAATAAAGCAGTGCAGGAGTATCTGACCATTTTACGCTCGAAGAATAAGGAATGAGTATGTTTATTAGCTTTGAAGGCACAGAAGGTGTAGGTAAAACCACACTCATTCGTTCGATCTATGACGATTTTATGGCCCAAGGCAAAGATGTGATGCTTACGCGCGAGCCGGGTGGTACGCCGATGGCCGAGCAGATCCGTGCACTACTTCTGGCTGTGAATCATGAAGAAGCGATGGCGCATGATACCGAATTACTATTGATGTATGCGGCGCGTGCCCAGCATTTGGCACAAGTCATTCTGCCAGCCTTAGCAGCCGGAAAAATTGTACTCTGTGACCGTTTTACTGATGCCAGCTTTGCCTATCAATGTGCAGGTCGTGGACTCAGTGAAACAAAGCTGCAGTTATTAAATGATCACTTTGTGGCACGTATGCCGGACATCACCTTCTGGTTAGAAGCACCGATTGAACTGGGAATGAACCGGGCACGCGCGCGTGGCGCACTGGATCGCTTTGAACAAGAGAAAGTCACTTTCTTTGAGAAAGTAAGAGCCGGCTATGAAACGTTGTGGCAGCGTCATCCGGAACGGATCAAACGTCTGGATGCAACCCGTACACCGGAGCAGGTATTCGAGCAGGCTTTAAGTTATTTGAAGTCTGGTTTAAATTGAAATCCTGTTTATTTTAATTTTCACTAGGTAAATGTGTGAAAAATCTTCTATATTGAAGGCAATATAGAAGATTTTTTTAATAAGATGAAAACGACCAAAACCGAAATCCAACAATTTTTACAACAAGAATTTCCACAAAGCCTAGAAAAATGTAGGATCGAAGCCGTTGTTCCACGCGGCGCAACTTTGCTGTATCAGGTTAGCGCACAAGAGTTGCGTCCGGGTGGTACTGTTTCTGGCCCAACCATGATGACCTTGGCCGATCTTGCCTTATATGTCGCTATTCTGGGCGAAATTGGCCTGGTGGGTTTGGCTGTCACCACCAATCTGAATATCAATTTTCTCCGTAAACCTTCAGGTGGCACGGATTTGCGAGGAGAGTGCAAGCTTATTAAAGTCGGTAAAGTTCTGATTGTCGGGGAAGTCTGGATTTATTCAGTAGACCTTGATGAGCCAGTGGCGCATGTTACTGCGACTTATGCCATTCCACCTCAACACTAAACACCTGAAGAATAGAAGTTCAGTGATATAAATAGCCTAAGCTTAATTAAGTAGGTGAGCGCTAAAAGACAGGGAGATATGATTTAAAAATCATATCTCCCCAATAATCTAAATATTGACCAAGGGTGTTTCTACTTCAAAATTCACCGGATTTAGAATGGTCTTGCGTAATTCAGGCAATAATTCCGGATAGTCCAGCGTGAAATGCAGGCCACGAGATTCTTTACGCTGCATGGCACAGCGCACAATCATTTCTGAGACCAGCACCAGATTGCGAAGCTCGATCAGGTTTTTGCTGACCTGATAATCTTGGTAATACTCGGTGATTTCTTTTTTCAGCATTTCAATACGATGCAAGGCACGTTCCAGACGTTTGGTGCTGCGCACAATACCGACATAGTTCCACATGGTCTGACGTAGCTCATCCCAGTTTTGCAGAATCACCACATCTTCATCCGGATTGGTTACCTGTGAGTCATCCCAGATGGGTACGGGCGGAAAGGCATAGTCAGCATTGAAATGAGATTCGATATGCTTGGCTGCACTCATGCCATACACAAAGCATTCTAAAAGTGAGTTACTGGCCATTCGGTTAGCACCGTGCAGACCAGTATAAGAGGTTTCCCCAATTGCATATAGACCTGCGATATCAGTCTGGCTATGTTCATCGACCACAACGCCACCACAGGTGTAATGGGCTGCAGGTACCACTGGAATCATATCTTTGGTGATATCAATACCCAGTTCCAGCAGGCGGGCATAAAGCGTAGGAAAATGTTCTCTAACAAAGCTTTCATCCTTATGGGTAATATCCAGCCAGACATGCCGAATACCCAAGCGCTTAATTTCATAGTCGATTGCGCGTGCGACAATATCGCGTGGTGCAAGTTCGGCGCGCTCGTCAAAACGCAGCATAAAGCGTTCGCCATCGGGCAGACGCAGATAAGCCCCTTCGCCGCGCATTGCTTCAGTGATCAGGAAGGAGCGCGCTTGTGGATGATAGAGACAGGTCGGATGGAACTGGTTAAATTCCATGTTAGCCACCCGGCAGCCGGCACGATAGGCCATGGCAATGCCGTCACCTGTGGCAATATCCGGATTTGACGTATAAAGATAGGCTTTCATTGCACCGCCACAGGCAAGGGCGGTAAAGGGCGCTAAAAAAGTATGTACTTTTTCATTTTTTTCATCCAGCACATATAAACCTAGCGCGCGGTTTTCACCGTCTAGGCCAAGTTTATGTGAACAGATCAGATCAATCGCAATATAATTTTCAAAAATAGTGATATTTGATTTTTCTTGGGCGCGTTGTACCAAAGTAGTCGAAATTGCACGACCTGTGGCATCGGCAGCATGAATAATCCGGCGCTGTGAATGGCCGCCTTCACGGGTGAGATGCAACTGTTCCTGTTCATCCAGGGTAAATTGCACACCGTGTTTTAGCAGAAAGTCAACTGATGGTTTGCCCCCTTCTACCGTCTGTTTGACTGCGTCCATTTCACATAGCTGTGCACCTGCAATCATGGTGTCATCAATATGCTGTTCAATCGAATCCATTTCATCGAGTACTGCAGCAACACCGCCTTGCGCATAAAAGGTGCTGGCATCTGTCAGGGTGGATTTCGCTAAAACTGCAATATTAAAATGGTCCGGGAGCGATAAGGCTAAACTTAAACCGGCACCGCCACTGCCCACAATAATGACGTCAAATTGATGGGTAAGGGATGAATTAGACATGTCCATCAGCTAATTTTAAAAAAAGTTTGGTAATAACAGCGCTTTTTTGTGCAAAAGGCAAGCGTTGAAATGCTCATTTATTAATGAAAAAAATTAATCAAAGCCTTAACTTAGTGTTTTAATGATGAGATATTGTCCAGCGTGAAGCATTGAAACATATTATTACTTAAACTTTACAATGTTTGTGATAAAACCTATTTACATAAATTTATCAACAATTTGAGTGAATAATTTATATGAAAATTCTAGACTTAAAAAAAGGATTATTTGCAGCGACCCTGACCATGAGTGCTGCACAGTTGCAGGCTGTCACACCGGTTGATTTTTCAAATCTGGTCGAGCAGGTCAGTCCTGCCGTGGTCAGTGTCAATGTCGTTAAAAAAATGAGCGAAGAAGAACTCTTACAACAACAAGTTCCGGAAATTCTGCGTCGCTTCTTTGGCAATCAGGTGATTATCCCGCAGCAGCGCATGCCACAGGAAAAAACCGGCTATGGCAGTGCATTTTTTATCAGTAAAGATGGCTATCTGCTGACCAACCATCATGTGGTTGAGGATGCATCTAAAGTCACCATTACCCTGAATGATCGCCGTGAAATTGATGCCACTGTGGTGGGAAGTGATGCACGTACCGACGTAGCTTTACTTAAGGTCACAGGTTCGAATTTTCCAGAATTGCGTACCGGGGATGTAGGCCGCTTACGTGTCGGTGAGCCTGTGCTCGCGATTGGTTCGCCATTTGGTTTTGATTATTCGGCCTCTGCCGGAATCGTCAGTGCCAAAATGCGCAACATGATGGGTGAAACAGCAGTGCCTTTTATCCAGACAGACGTGGCCCTCAACCCGGGTAACTCTGGTGGGCCTTTATTTAACCAGCATGGTGAAGTAGTCGGGGTGAACTCGCGGATCTTCAGTGGAACCGGCGGTTATATGGGGCTCTCCTTCTCGATTCCGATTGATGTGGCCATGGAAGTGGCAGAGCAGCTGAAAAAGAATGGTAAAGTGACCCGTTCCTATCTGGGGGTCAGCTTGCAGGATATCGACCGTAATCTGGCAGAGTCTTACAACCTTTCTAAGCCTGAAGGCTCCTTAATTACTCAGGTTGCACCAAATTCACCCGCCGCACGTGCCGGTCTACGTGTCAGCGACGTGATTTTAAAATATAACGGCACTGCGATTTCACGCACCAGTGAATTATTAAACTATCTCAACCGTACTGCACCTCAGCAACAGGTACAGCTGGAGGTTTTACGTGATGATAAGCGCCGTAATATTTCAGCAACCTTAAGTACCGCACCGGATGATACCCCTGCAAAAGCCGGAGCACAGGCGCAGCCGAGCAAAGGACCTGTAATTGGTGTGGCTATTCGTGATTTAAGTTCGCTAGAAAAGGATCGACTGGAGATCAAAGGCGGGGTCATGATTCAGGATGTTCGTTCAGGTGGCATTGCCGCACAGGCGCGTATCATGCCAAACGATGTGGTGACGCATATTAATAACAAGGCAGTATTGAACGCAGAGCAATTTGTACAAGAAGTTTCTGAGTTGAAGAAGGGCAATGTGGCACGCGTTACGCTCATGCGCCAAGGGCAGCGTGCGATTGTCGGAATGCGTATCTAATTCTATTCAGATTTTTAAATATAAAAAACCGCTTTTGATGGGCGGTTTTTTATTATTTGCAATTTACCCAGCCTATAAATTCGGTAGACTCTATTCAGTTGAAAATCATGGAAAGGATAATAGAAAAATGACAGCTATTTTTGATCTTGCGTTAAAGGTGCAAGCTGAACATATCGATGGCTTGGGCCATGTCAATAATGTGGTCTATGTACAGTGGATGCAGGAGGTCGCCACAGCCCATATTGAAAAATTGGGATTGGGGTTAAAGGAATATGTGGAACTGAAACATGCCATGGTGGCAGTTGAGCATCAGGTGCAATATCGCAAGGCTGCTTTCGAGGGCGATGAAATTATTTTGCGAACCTGGTTGAACGATATCAATGCACTGTATTCATTTCGCCAATATGCATTTTATCGACCACAGGATCAAAACCTGTTATTTACAGGTAGTACGCAGTGGGCCTGTATTGAAATGGCCACTGGGCGTCCTAAACGCATGTCGCCTACCTTTACCCAAGCCTATCAACCTCTTTCTGATCAGATCAATCCTTATGATTTTTCAATAGTGTATCTAGATCAATAAGCGCTCACTTCTTTGGCACAGAGTTAGATATTTCAATCAGGTTTAGCAAAAATATGGCGTGATTTTCAAAGCTTCATTGCAGTGATTGAGCTTGAGATCGCTGGACAGGTATTTTGGCAGAGTGGACAAAGCTAAAAATATAATTCTTTTTCTAGATCACCATTCTGCTATAATCCTTCGCAATTTCTATTCGGCTTTTGTTATGTAATATTTTTAAATTACATAGCGCGTTTTTTCTCAAGGTAACCCATGGCGCAAGCTAAAAAATCTGTTGATATTAAAAACATTCGTAACTTCTCGATTATTGCGCATATTGACCACGGTAAATCGACCCTCGCAGATCGCTTTATTCAGACCTGTGGTGGTTTGCAAGATCGTGAAATGCAGGCTCAAGTCCTCGATTCTATGGAGCTTGAGCGCGAACGTGGGATTACCATTAAAGCCACTTCGGTGACGCTAAACTATACCCATCCAAATGGTGAAGTCTATCAGCTGAACTTTATTGATACGCCGGGACACGTTGACTTCTCGTATGAAGTGTCGCGATCGCTCGCAGCCTGTGAAGGTGCTTTATTAGTCGTTGATGCGGCGCAAGGTGTGGAAGCACAGTCTGTCGCCAACTGCTATACCGCGATTGAGCAAGGTCTGGAAGTACTGCCCGTACTGAACAAGATCGATTTGCCGCAAGCTGAACCTGAGCGTGTGATTCACGAGATTGAAGAAATTATCGGCATTGAAGCGACAGAAGCACCGACATGTTCAGCCAAAACCGGTCTGGGCATTGAAAATGTTTTAGAAACCCTGGTGAATGTGATTCCGGCACCGGTCGGTGATCGCGAAGCGCCGTTGCAAGCCCTGATTGTAGATTCATGGTTTGACAACTACCTTGGGGTAGTTTCTCTGGTACGTGTAAAGCAGGGTCGTGTGCGTAAAGGCGACAAGATGTTGATGAAATCAACAGGTCAAACGCACATCATTACTTCTGTTGGGATCTTTAATCCGAAACATACTGAAACAGGCATGTTGGAAGCAGGCGAAGTCGGCTTCGTGATTGCCGGTATTAAAGATATTTTCGGTGCGCCGGTGGGTGATACCATTACCTTGGCAACCACACCTGAAGTTGCAACGCTACCGGGCTTTAAAAAAGTAAAACCGCAGGTTTATGCCGGTTTATTCCCGATTGATGCCAGTGACTTTGAACCGTTTCGTGAAGCTTTACATAAACTGCAAATTAATGACTCGGCCTTGTTCTTTGAACCGGAAAGTTCGGATGCACTCGGTTTTGGTTTCCGCTGTGGCTTCTTGGGCATGCTACACATGGAGATTGTACAAGAGCGTTTAGAACGCGAGTATGATCTTGATCTGATTTCTTCTGCGCCCACCGTAATTTATGAAGCGGTGATGAAAAATGGCCAGACGATTTATATCGACAGCCCGTCTAAAATGCCGGATGGTTCAACCGTAGAAGATTTACGTGAACCGATTGCCGAATGTCATATTTTAGTACCGCAAGAATATCTGGGTAATGTCATGACCTTGTGTATCGAGCGCCGTGGCATACAAAAAGACATGAAATTCCTCGGCAATCAGGTGTCGATTACTTTTGAAATTCCAATGGCAGAAGTGGTCATGGATTTCTTCGATAAATTGAAGTCTTGTTCACGTGGTTTTGCATCCCTCGACTATAACTTTGTCCGTTTTGAAAGTTCTTCATTGGTAAAAGTGGATGTGCTGATCAATGGGGAAAAAGTCGATGCTCTGGCGATGATCTGTCATCGTAATGACGCGCGTCATCGTGGCATTGCGCTGGTGGAAAAAATGAAAGACCTGATTCCGCGTCAAATGTTTGATGTGGCAATTCAGGCGGCAATTGGTGCGCAAATCATTGCACGTTCTACTGTAAAAGCCATGCGTAAAAACGTATTGGCCAAATGTTATGGTGGTGACGTGTCACGTAAGAAAAAACTTCTGTCTAAACAGAAAGAAGGTAAGAAACGCATGAAGCAGGTGGGTAGTGTCGAAATCCCGCAAGAAGCGTTCCTCGCTGTGTTAAAAGTCGAACGCTAGAAGAATAAGGATATAAGCCCATGGATTTTGATTTTAATTTGATTCTTGTTCCTGCGACGCTGTTTTTTGTCGCACTGTGGTTGCTTGACAAGTTTGTCCTGAAACAAAGACAAACTCGCGGCAAGGGCAATGAAAATTTTATCATTACCTGGGCTTATGACTTTTGGCCAGTACTGACGATTGTACTGGTGCTGCGTTCGTTCTTGTTTGAACCGTTTAATATTCCATCGGATTCAATGGTGCCAACCCTGGAAACTGGGGACTTTATTCTGGTGAATAAATTTGACTATGGGGTGAAACTGCCTATGGTCAACACTAAAATTATTGATACTGGCAGTCCAGAGCGTGGTGATGTGGCAGTATTCCGTTATCCACCACAACCGACCATCAGTTATATCAAGCGTATTATTGGTTTACCCGGTGATCATATTGTCTATGATCATGGTCAGTTGAGCATCAATGGTGAACAAGTAGCGAAAGTTCCAGTGGAATTTAGCCGTGAAAAAGATCGTCTGGATACACCCAATGCCATTTATCATAAAGAAACTTTAGGTCAGCATAGCTTTACCATGCGTGAGCTGGAAGGGGTCAATGTCGCGCGTCAGGCGCCTTATATTAACTTTGTGGAAAATGGTAAATATTCAAGTGAAAATGGTTTATATTGGGAAGTAAAGGTGCCAGAAGGTCATTACTTTGCGATGGGGGATAATCGCGATCAGAGTGCTGACAGCCGTTTCTGGGGGCTTGTTCCGGAAGAAAACTTAACAGGTCGTGCATTCTATATCTGGATGCATAAAGAACCTGGCTTTAAATTGCCATCGTTTGGTCGCAACGGGACAATCGATTAATTGTTTCAATCAGGAAAATAAAAAATGAGACATCAACAAGGTGCTTCGTATATTGGGATTTTATTTGCAATCGTGGGGTTTGCATTTCTAGCCAAAGTAGCGATTGCAGTGTGGGGACCCTACTTTGATGATCGTATGGTCGATGGTGAAATTGAGGCGCTGTTAAAAAGTGCGCCAGCCAATATAACACCAGAAAAATTCCGTCAGCAGATGGATCAGCGTTTATCAATGAATAATATTCGCGATCTGAAGTTTGATGAAATTGCCAAAGTTATCCATACCGATGGTTTGCAGATACACAAGAATTATGAAATTCGTAAAAATTTCATAATGAATATCGATTTAGTGATGAAGTTTGAGAAAAATTTTGATCAAAGCGCAGTCAAAACTCAATGATGAACGTCTTGCCAGACGGATCGGTTATCAGTTTAAACAAGCTGAACTGCTCAAGCTGGCACTGACCCATCGTTCAGTCAGTCATAAACAAAACTATGAACGCCTAGAATTTCTAGGCGATTCTCTTTTAGGGATGATCATTGCGAATTATCTCTTCACTGCCTACCCAAGCGAAAACGAAGGCCGGCTGACGCGTATGCGTGCCACCTTGGTTCGACAGGAAGCATTGGGGAAAATCGCCAATGATTTAAAACTCAGTCAGAGTTTAATTCTCAGTACCGGTGAATTGAAATCTGGCGGTCATCATCGCGAGTCTATACTGGCAGATACTGTAGAAGCCATTATTGGCGCAATCTATGTGGATTGCGCTGATCTCACTGTGTTAGAGCCGATTGTGTTAAAATGGTATGAACCGTATTTGGATCATATTGAGCCGACCGATCAGCTTAAAGACCCTAAATCACGTTTACAAGAGTATCTACAAGCACGTAAGAAACCTCTCCCAGTTTACGAGGTTGTAGATATTCAAGGTGATGCCCCTAATCAGCATTTTAAAGTGGAATGTGAGATTGAGGGATTACCGACCATGCAGGGTGAAGGCGCCAGCCGACGTTTTGCTGAACAAGCCGTTGCGGCAGATATTTTAAAACTTTTGGAGCATAAGTCTTAATGACTACTCATTCCGATCACATTGATGCTGATCACGAGTCGCAAAGCGACAGTCACGACCTGGTAAATCAATTTTTTAGCGCACAAGGCACCGAAATTCCGTCGGATTATCGCAGTGGTTTTGTCGCTATTGTAGGTCGCCCGAATGTGGGTAAATCTACCTTAATGAACCATATTTTGGGTCAGAAACTCTCAATTACCTCACGTAAACCGCAAACTACACGGCATAAAATTGTCGGGATTGATTCGCGTGAAAAGTCTCAGGCGGTATTCGTGGATACGCCGGGGATGCATAAAAAGGAAGTACGTGCCATCAATAAAATGATGAACCGTGCTGCCCATTCGGCTTTACGTGATGTGAATCTGGTTTTGTTTGTGGTGGATGCACAGAAGTGGACGCCGAATGATGATCTGGTACTGGAAAAGCTGAAAAATGCTGAAATGCCGGTGATTCTGGTGATCAACAAATTAGATACTTTTGAGAACAAGAACGAAGCTTTACCACTGATTCGTGAGCGCGAAAAGCTGATGAACTTTGCGGAAATCGTACCTGTTTCTGCACTTCGTGGTGCCAATCTTGAGCATTTACGTGACACGATTGCCAAGTATCTGCCGTTCCAGCCGCCATTGTACTCCCTGGATCAACTAACTGACCGTTCAGAGCGTTTCCTGGCTTCTGAAATTATTCGTGAAAAGATCATGCGTCAGCTGGGTGAAGAACTGCCATATGATTTAACCGTGCAGATTGAATCATTCAAAACTGAACAGCCAGTGATGAATGAAAAGACTGGTCGTATGAAGCCGGCCTGTACCTATATTGATGCTACGATTTTTGTCGATCGTCCAAGCCAAAAAGCCATTGTGATTGGTGAGAAAGGCGTTAAGCTGAAAAAAATCGGTATGGATGCACGTCTCGACATGGAAAAAATGTTCGAACAGAAAATCATGCTGACCCTTTGGGTGAAAGTCAAAGGCGGCTGGTCTGATGATGAACGTGCATTGAAAAGCTTAGGTTATAGCGATATCTAAGTTATAAAATTAATAAGCCCCTTTAAGGAATTTCGTGATGATGAAAGTGTTGGCAGTGCTTGCATGTGTTTTATTCTTGCAAGGCTGTATCCATAAAGTGGTCACGGTTCCTGTCAAGGTGGCTTATAAAACCACAAAAGTCGCAGTCAAAGGCACTGCGGCTGTTGTGGGCGCAGTCATCCCGGATGGAGATGACGACGATGATAAAAAATCAAAAAAAGATAAGGATTAAAGTGTCCGCTTATGCGTAACGAAGTACTGCATGGTTATCTGATTCATCATCGTAAGTACCGTGAGCGCAGCCATATTGTGCATTTATTTACCCAGGAATACGGTCGTATGGATGGCATTCTCCGGCAAACACCGCCGCCGCAATATCAGCCCATCAGTTTGCAAGCCACCGGAAAATCAGAACTCAAAAACTTTACCAAACTGGAAATTGTCAATCAGCCGATTTTCTTTTTTGGCGATGCCTTTTTTTCAGGCTTTTATCTGAATGAAGTCCTGTTGCGTTTGTGCCCCCTAGAAGTGGAAATGCCGCAAACCTTTGCCAAATATGCAGAGACATTAACTGCATTGCAGCAATTATCAGAACAATCTAATCCCAATTTATACTTAAAACAGATTTTGCGGCAATTTGAACATATCTTGCTGGAAGAACTCGGTTATGGTCTGGATTTTTCCCTAGATGCTCATCAGGTACAAATCGATCCGTTACAACACTATTATTTTCAGCTCAATGCCGGTTTTATGCCATCGGCCAAAGCATTACGCTCTACCATGTCAGGTCAGCAGATTTTAAGTATGCTAGATCATGAAAATGGTGGGGATTTTAATCCGGAACAGTTACAATTGTTGACGAAACTGTATCGACAGGTGATCACGGCCTTATTGGGTGATCGGCCATTAAAAAGTCGGCAACTCTGGATTCAAAACTCTCAATCTCAAACGTAGTTAGGAAAAGATTATGGCTGCATTACTTGGTGTCAATATTGACCATGTCGCAACATTAAGACAAGCACGTGGTACAACGTACCCAGACCCAGTCAATGCTGCATTGATCTGTGAGCAGGCCGGGGCAGAGGGCATTACCTTGCACTTGCGTGAAGACCGTCGTCACATTCAGGATGAAGATGTGCGTCGTATGCGTCCTGCACTGAAAACCCGTATGAACCTCGAGCTGGCGGTAACAGATGAGATGGTCGCTTTTGCCAAGGAAATTAAACCGCATCATGTCTGTTTTGTCCCTGAAAAACGTCAGGAAGTCACCACTGAAGGTGGTCTGGATGTGGTGACCCATTTCGAATCAGTCAAAGCAGCTACGCAAGAACTGGCGGCGATTGGTTGTGATGTGTCTTTGTTTATTGATGCCGACTTTGCCCAAATTGATGCAGCAGTTGCTTGTGGTGCACCGACCATCGAGATTCATACTGGGGCTTATGCCGATGCAGAAACGCCTGAAGCCCAGCAGACTGAGCTTGAGCGCATTATTAAAGGCGCTGAATATGCCGCATCGAAAGGTCTGGTAGTGAATGCCGGTCATGGTTTAAACCTCGATAATGTAACGCCAATTGCGGCGATTCCACAAATTCATGAACTTAATATTGGCCACTCATTAATTGCAGATGCTGTATTTGTAGGTCTGGCACAAGCTGTTCAGCAAATGAAAGCTGTGATTAAGTCAGCACGTTAAGATCAGAATCGTTATGTCAAATATTAATTATGATGAACTGATGCAGCCGGTGATTGCTTTCCTGGGGTGTGAAACGCCCAAGGCATGGCTGAATGTGGCAGTCGAAAATCTTGAAATCTTGATGCAAGATCATGCTAATTGTGAGAAAAAAGCAGCCAGCACGGCCATGAACCTGATGTTTCGCTATAGTTACTTTGTCGATTTACAGGTGAAGCTTGCGCAGTTAGTGCGTGAAGAAATGCTGCATTATGAACAAGTGCTTGAACTGATGAACAAGCGCGGTCAGGCCTGGCAGAATTTGAGTGCAGGGCGTTATGCCGGTGGCTTGCGCAAAGAAATCCGGACTTTTGAACCTGAAGCCTTGATTGATGTCTTGGTGATTGGTGCTTTTGTGGAAGCACGCTCTTGTGAGCGTTTCTACGCGCTGGCTTCGCGTGTGGATGATGAGTTGGCACGTTATTACCGTTACTTGCTTAAGTCTGAATCTCGTCACTTTGAGGACTATCTGGCTTTGGCGATGGATGTGGCGACCACGGCAAAATTGAAAAATCCGCAAGAGGATATTCAAAGCCGGATTGATCATATTCGTAACGTTGAAAAGCAGCTGATTCTGACACCAGATGACACTTTCCGTTTCCATAGCGGTGTTCCGGCTCAAGCGGCTTAATTGCAGTGAACATTTAAAAATCCTCCGTTCATGGGGGATTTTTTATATCCAGAGCAAATATATAAATGAGAATTATTTACATCTACAGACTTAATCCATAAAATACAGCAGATTTCTTAATAACGATGATGAAATAATGAATAAGCTGGTAAAAGTCATGCCTTTTTTGATCTTTGGAGTGATCAGCAGTACAGCCTTTGCACACTATCCTTATGTTGCCCCACTAAGTTATCAAACTTTTAACAATCACACTGCGATTGTATCTGGCTTTTATGACAATCCATTTGCCTCGGAAGTGGCGATTAAAAACTTTAAGTTTCATTATCATACGCCTACAGGCCAAAAGATTTATCTTGCAGATGATGCATGGACCAAAACACAAACCCTAAGTAGTTATAGTCTGGAAAATAAACAAGAGGGTACCTATCGGATTCGTGGCGAGAAACAGGGGAATAGCCTAAAGTATGCACAGGTTGCTCAAAAATGGAAAATGGTTCTAAGTGCTGTTCCAAAAGCCAATCAAGCCGCCAATCAAAATGTGATTTATCAGCAAGCGCTGAAGAAAAACATGCCACAGAAAACTGTGCAGACTATCGATATTATTGAAACCTTTGTCTCACGGCGTGTGACGTCGAATCAGGTCATTCAGCATATCCATGCTGGCTTTGATGTTCAATTTATCACGCATCCAAATGCATTTAAAAAATCTCAAGCGATTCAATTGAAAGTACTGGATGATAAAAAAGGAGTTGCGAATTTAAACGTTGAGATTTTGGCACAAACGACAGATTTTAGTCGTGATAAAAAAATCTATAAAGCGCTCACAACAGATGCGCAAGGGTTACTCAACTTTAATATGCAGGAAAAAGGCCAGTACTTAATGAAAATTGATTATCAGCAGCCTTTCGAAATAAAAAAGAATGATTTAAAGCGTTATAAATATACCTTGGCTTTTAATGTAATGGATTAAGCCAAAACGAGCCTGAAATCATTCAGGCTTGTTTTATAAAATATTAAACGAAAAAAAGCCCACTTCGTTATGAGTGGGCTTTTTAGTATTTGGCTCTCCAACCTGGGCTCGAACCAGGGACCTGCGGATTAACAGTCCGTCGCTCTACCGACTGAGCTATTGGAGAATCTGAAAGCGATTATAGAGGGATTTTGACAGGGGTCAAGCAAAAACTGTCATATTTATAACAAATTCAGCCTGTCTGTTTTTAATTTAGACAATTGCATAAATTTTACGAAAAATACTTGTCAGAATAAATTTCACTTGCTAGATTAAAACCATAAAGTCGTTTGACCAAATGGTCAAACAGTGTGGATTTAAACCTACTTGCCAGCACAAAAATGGCTAAACCGGAGACAGCGAATGAATACGCTCAGCATCCCTCAAATTTTCTCTCAACTCACTTATTATCAAGAAAACTATCTGCAGATTATTGCAGATCCAGCACAGTATTATATTCCTGTTACAGATGCTCATATCAAGCTATGGCCCTTGGCGCAACAGTCCTTGTATCTAGGTGATTTGCTGCAATTGTGGTTTGCAGAAAAATGGTTGGTAGAAACTGAACGTCAATTTAGCTTTGAAGTGTTTTTGAATGCCGATTATCTGAAAGAGCAAAGCAAAGAATTATATATCTATGCCATTTCAGGTAATCTTTTGACCGGTACCAATCAATCCAAAGCTTGGCAGGCATCGACAGCGCAAATACAAGATGTAGAGCTGGCCAATGTGTCCAAGCATTATTTTGAGTTTCAGGGCTTAAGCCGACCACAGATCGCCTGTGTTCAAGCCGGACAGACGAAGGGCAATATTGCTTAGGTCATCGATTGAATGCTGGCCATAGGTTCTCTTGGTTATTCAGGGCGAATAATCATACAGGTCGCAGTGGCATGGGCATATAAACGGCCTTCTTCATCCAGAATCCGACCTTCAGCAATACCCAGATTTTTACTGAGGTTAATTGATTGTCCGGTCGCTTTAAGCTGCTGATCTCGAGGAATTGGTCGGCACATTTTAACATTCAGATCAATCGTGCCATAACCGACCCCTGCTTCGAGTAAAGTATGAATCGCACAGCCTGTCACCGTGTCTAAAACAGTTGCTGCAAAACCACCATGCACGCCACCAAGCGGATTTAAATGCCGGTGATCGGCTTTGACTTTAAATTCTACGTATCCGCTTTGGATAACGGCAGGTTGCATCGACATGGTTTCGCTAATGCTTGGAGCGGGAATTTTCCCATCTCGCATCGCTTGTAATAAGGCCAAACCGTTCATTTCTTTTGGATTCATTCTGCTTTTCCTGTGATTATTCTTTAGCTGTTTCGATTTTATTTAAAAGTGAAACATCAATAATAGCAAGTGACATATTTTGATGTAATGTTGCTCATAGCAATAGTTATATTAGATGGTTAAAAGTTATTGAGGTTAAAATATTTATTTTTTCAATGCTATTGCAGATAGCAGGAGAGTGCTATTTCTACCGGAAATAGAGATACTTTAGATATTCAGGAATTTCGATCAATGCTATGTGTGGCATACACTTTGGCTGCGATCATTTGTTTGATCTGCTTAAAATACGTTATCAAAAGCAGCTTGGAATGGCATAAAAAAACCCGCGATCAACGCGGGTTTTTAAATCAAGCGAATTGATTATTGTGCAGCTTTTTCAGCTTCGATTGAAGCAATTGCGGCGTCAACGCCTTCGATTGAATCAGCAGCTTTCTTGATGCGCGCAAGTGCATCAACCAACACTTCATCTGCAGTTGCATAAGAAATACGCATGAAACCGCCTAGACCGAATGCATCGCCAGGAACAACGGCAACGCCAGTTTCTTCCAGTAACCAAGCAGAGAATTCTGTGCAAGATTTCAAACCTTTGGCACGAATCAACGGCTTGATGTTTGCGTATGCATAGAATGCACCATCCGCAGGTAAGCAAGAAATACCATTGATGTCATTCAAGCCTTTCACAACCAGGTCATGACGACGTTTGAATGCTTCAATCATTGGCTCAAGAACATCTTGAGGACCATTCAATGCAGCTTCGGCAGCAACTTGTGAAATTGAAGTTGGATTTGAAGTGGATTGTGACTGGATTTTTTTCATCGCACCGATCAGTTTAGCAGGGCCCGCTGCATAGCCAATACGCCAGCCAGTCATTGCATAGGCTTTAGATACACCGTTTAACACGATTGTGCGGTCATACAGGTCTGGTGCAACAGTGGCGATGTTATAGAACTCATCTTCCCAACGAATCGGTTCATACATGTCATCAGACGCGATGAATACTTCAGGGTATTTACGCAGTACCTCAGCCAAAGCAAGAAGTTCTTCTTTGGTGTAGATCATGCCAGTCGGGTTAGAGGGACTGTTCAATACCACTAAACGTGTTTTGTCAGTGATCGCAGCTTCTAGTTGTTCAGGTGTGATTTTGAAACGCTGTTCTTCACCACATTTCACAATCACAGGTACGCCTTCAGCGATGATCACCATATCCGGGTAGCTGACCCAGAAAGGTGCAGGAATGATAACTTCATCACCTTTGTTCAACAAAGCCAAAGACAGGTTAAAGAATGATTGTTTACCACCACAAGAAACCAGAATCTGGTTTGCTGCGTAGTCTAGGTGATTGTCACGTTTCAATTTAGCAATAATGGCTTTTTTAAGACCTGGCGTACCGTCAACAGCGGTGTATTTGGTGAAACCGTTGTTAATCGCTGCAATTGCTGCATCTTTGATGTGTTGCGGTGTATCAAAATCTGGCTCACCTGCGCCCAAACCAATAACATTATGACCTGCAGCTTTTAATTCAGCAGCTTTGTTGGTCACAGCAAGCGTTGGGGACGGTTTGATGGCATTTACACGATCAGAGAGACGTACGTCCACGGCAGTATTCCTTCTTATAGGGATTAAAAAATAAAAAGCACATTATCTTAGCTTAAAATGCGAGGCATGGGGCAAAAGAATTTGGAAAACTTTGAGGAAAAAATGGTGTACTTGCAGAGCTTTATCTTGAACTCCGATGCCAAGGGACAACAGTTAAAAGGCTTGAGTTATCCAGTAAACCCCCATAAGCCAGTCAATATAAACTAAAAATGGCCACTTTATAGTGACCATTTTGTGGTGTTGTCTTGGTACTTATTTATTAAAGCGTGACAGATCTTCATCCGGACGCGCGGTTAAGATTTCAACCCCTGTTTTAGTGACGAGCAGGGTATGTTCATACTGTGCTGACAATGAATGGTCTTTGGTGACCACCGTCCATTTATCACCCAGTAATTTGGTTTTCCAGTCGCCACCATTCACCATAGGCTCAATGGTAAAAGTCATGCCTTCTTCTAAAATCATCCCGGTATCTGGCTGGCCGTAATGCAATACTTGCGGTTCGTCATGGAAAGTCGTGCCAATTCCATGACCACAATATTCACGTACCACACCAAAACGTTCAGATTCGACATATTTTTGAATCACGTGGCCAATATCGCCAATGGTTGACCCTGGTTTTACAGTTTCAATACCCCGGTACATGGCTTCTTGCGCTACTTTACATAGACGGTTAGCAAGAATAGACGTTTCACCACCGACGATGTACATCATGTTGGTATCGCCATGATAGCCATCTTTAATCACAGTGACATCGATATTCAGAATGTCACCTTTTTTCAATTTTTTGCTATCCGATGGAATGCCGTGACACACCACATGATTCACAGAAGTGCAAATCACATGCTGGAAAGCAGGCCGACCTGGTGCTGCACCATAACCTAAGCAGGCTGGAATGGCTTGTTGTTGGTTAACAATATAGTCATGACAAATCGTATCAAGTTCTAGCGTAGTAACACCTGGAACAATATGCGGTTTGATCATATCCAATACTTCTGCCGCCAGTCGCCCTGCCACACGCATTTTTTCAATTTCGTCAGGGGTTTTGATAAGTCGACGTGGCGCTTGGTAAGTGTTGTTCATGATCTCTAAAAACTTTTGGAAATTTGTGTGTGACTATGGTATAAATAGCCGCCCATTTTATCAAATGCTTTTTCGTGAATAAATTTCACGGGCTTTGTGCGATGGGGCAAAAAATCCGCACATATATCGACACATTACTCTGGGTGCTTCTAGGGATTGTTGTCACTTTATATGTGAGTTGCGTTGTCAGCTAAAATTTCGTCATGCGAGGCATGAAACGATGGTAATGGTATTCCCTTATCGAGTTTCATAACGAAGTATGAGGGGATTTTAGCTACAACCCTTCGGGATAGGGACGTTTTTTGACGCTACTGCGTTATGAATAGTTTATTTAGAATGTTAAATCTCACTATTCATGCCTTGTATCGCTAAAAAATGTCCTCTGTCGCAACCACTGATAAAATGACAGCAATCCCTTGGGTGGAGAATGCGGGTATATGGAGGCCTAACCCAAACTTTAAGGTAAAGAAAATGGCAGATTACAACGTAGGCATGCGCGACCTTCTACAAGCAGGCGCACACTTTGGTCACCAAACACGTTTTTGGAACCCAAAAATGCGCGATTACATCTTTGGTGCGCGTAACAAAATTCACATCATCAACCTTGAGCACACTGTTCCTGCGTTAAATGATGCTTTGAACTTTGCTAACAACTTGGCGAGCAAAAAGAACAAAGTTTTGTTTGTTGGTACTAAGCGCGCAGCTTCTGCAATCATCCGTGAACAAGCGCAACGTGCTGGTCAACCATATGTTGATCACCGCTGGTTAGGTGGTATGTTGACGAACTGGAAAACACTTCGCCAATCTATCAACCGTCTAAAAGACCTTCAAACTCAATCTCAAGACGGTACTTTCCTTAAGCTAACTAAACGTGAAGCTTTAGAACGTACTCGTGAGATGGAAAAACTTGAACGCGGTCTTGGCGGCGTGAAAAACATGGGTGGTTTACCTGACGCATTATTCGTAATCGACGTTGATCACGAAGCAATTGCAATCAAAGAAGCAAAGAACCTTGGTATTCCTGTAATCGGTATCGTTGATACAAACTCTAACCCAGACAACGTAGATTACGTTATTCCGGGTAACGATGATGCGATCCGTGCAGTAACACTGTATGCTTCTGCTATGGCTGATGCGATTCTTGCTGGTAAAGAATATGCTCAATCACAAGCGAATGCACAAGCTAAAGCAGAAGAAGCTCCAGCTTCTGAGGCTTAATGCGTTTGACGCAAGCTTGTCATTTTTGCGACATGTGATGGTGGCAAAGTAAGCGTTATGTATGCAGGCGGCCCATGAGAACTCCTCTGGGCCGTTTCTGTTCTAAAAAGAATTCATTTTCTACCGAATTTAGGAGATAAACATGACTGCAGTTACAGCAAGCATGGTTAAAGAATTGCGCGATCGTACTGGTCTTGCAATGATGGAATGTAAAAAAGCTTTGACAGAAGCGGGCGGCGACGTTGAATTAGCGATCGATAACCTACGTAAATCTGGTCAAGCGAAAGCTGCTAAAAAAGCGGGTAACATCGCTGCTGATGGCGCGATCACGATTGCTCAAGAAGGCAACAAAGCACTTCTTTTAGAAGTAAACTGCCAGACTGACTTCGTTGCAAAAGATGAAAACTTTGCTGGTTTCTCTGCGAAAGTTGCGGCTGCTGCACTTGCTGCAAACGTAACTGATCCTGCTCAAATCGCTGAATTGAAACTAGAAGATGGTGCAACTGTAGAAGAAGCGCGTATCGCTCTTGTTCAAAAAATCGGTGAAAACATCCAAGTACGTCGTGCGAAAATTGTTGAAGGTGCTAACCTTGCAGTTTACAAACACGGTCTTCGTATCGGTGTTGTTGTTTCTTATACTGGTGATGAAGCAACTGGTAAAGGCTTGGCAATGCACGTTGCTGCGTTCAACCCAGTCGCTGTAAATGCTGAAGGCGTTTCTGCTGAGCTTATCGCGAAAGAGAAAGAAATTGCTGAAGCGAAAGCACTTGAATCTGGCAAGCCAGCAAACATCGTTGAGAAGATGGTTGTGGGTTCTGTCGAGAAATACTTGAACGAAGTTGTTCTTGAGCGTCAAATGTACGTAATCGACAACGACAAGAAAGTTGCTGACGTTCTTAAAGCAACAGGTACTACTGTAGCTGAATTCGTTCGTTTCGAAGTTGGTGAAGGTATCGAGAAGAAAGCTGAAATGAGTTTCGCAGAAGAAGTTGCTGCTGCTCAGGCTGCTGCTCAATAATTCGGTAACGAATTATAAAGAAGCTCCACTTTGTGGGGCTTTTTTTATATCTGCATAAAAATACAATAAGTCGAAAGCGGTAGTTTTTCTTGGAAAATGCGAGTTTGCTTAGAAAGTACGCGTGATAAAATCAACGAAATTTAAAGAATTGAAAATCATTAATAGCGCATATAAAACCGACATGGGTATTGGGGCGATGATTGCTTATTGATTGCTGTATATCTGTGTTGATACCTAGCAAAACCAGTTTGAGTGGAGCTCCTTAACACAAAGTCAGCCAAGTCGCCACACCGACACTCATTTTGAAGCTATGTCTCAAGATGATCTCAATAAAATTTAGACTGCTTTTCAACATCATCAGGGTGCTATTGGGGTTCGATCTTATCGAACAATGATTGCAACGTTAGGTGATGATCATAAAGGATCACGCTATTAAGAGTTCATGCTTGAATGATCAAATTGTATTGGTGACATATAATATCGATTCCGCACCCGGCATTGGTTCGATTCAAAAAGATGATATTGTCGAATTTTATAGTGAATATAAATAGCGAGAAGGGGGATGTGGCGCACTGGATGCATCATGATTGTGCCCGAAAACATGTGTATGGCCGGTTAAAACATCAAGGAAGAACCTATCAAGAAGGTTCTTCTCATTAGAAAAAATGAAGAATGCTGCTAAATGCTCTTCATGTCTCGTATCTGGCGACTTTTCCAGGAAGGTGCTACTTTAGCTAAATAAGCATCCATGCACCAAATCGGGCCAATAAGAAGGAATTGAAGGTCTTTAAAGAAAGATGGCTTTTTGCCTTCCACTTTGTGGCCATAAAACTGACCAATCCAGGCAAAAACAAATAGGCCAATATAAAAACCGGCACCGACTGGCAGAATCCAGATTAGCCAGGCCATGATCAATGTTAAAGCAGCCATTGCAACTGCCAAAACAATATCTAGTCGGGCATAGAAAATAAAAGCCAGAGCCAGCAGAAGGGCGGTCAGTAAAGCACTAAAGTGCGCAATAATGCCAATAATCGAAAAATAGATAGTCGGTACGCAGACCCAGTGAATCAGCTTATTGGTTTTGTTTTGATGACTGTCACTATATTCATCCAGCCATTCAGATATTGTTTTCATTATTCGCTCCATTCCATGAATACGTTGTGCTTGCCTGAAAATATAAAGCAGAATCTAGGTTTGGTCAAAAGTTAATCGTGCCAGAACGTGAATTTTATTTGGCGAATTTGCAACATTCAAGCTGTAATGGACAGGTAGCCGGAGATAAGAGGAACTATAGATTGATTGTCATTTTTCTATAACTTGAAGTTAATAAAAAAGCCACATTACTGTGGCTTTTGGTTAAATGTATTGCAAGCTAAATCTTAAGAATTTGGACCAGCGACACGCTCAATACTGACATTGCCAACACCGGCATTGGTAATGCCGAGTTTCTTCGCTGCGCCATAAGATAAATCGACGACACGGTTACCATGGAATGGGCCGCGGTCATTGACTTTAACCACTACGCTTTTACCATTATTTCTATTGGTCACACGAATATAACAGTTCAATGGCAGGCTACGATGAGCAGCAGTCATTGCATTCATGTCAAAGGTTTCACCGCTTGCAGTTTTACGGCCGTGGAACTGGCGACCATACCAAGAGGCTGTACCTGTCTGACTGAACTTGCGTACAGTATTAGAAGCCACGGTATTCAGTTTTTCAATCACTGAAGGCTCTTCTGCAGGAATTTCAATTTTCGCTGCAATGGTTTCACGGCGAACTTTATCGCCAGAACGCTCAGTGATTGAAAGGCTGTTCAAATTGGTGAAATTTGAATTGAAGCTTTGAGCTTCTTTATTTAATACACGCGTTGCAAGGCGCGAATTGTCATTTTCGTGATTAAACGAAGATGACGGAACCATATCTGCCTGCGATTGCGTCAGTGTGACTATCGTGGCAATGGCCATAAAATACTTCAAAATTGAAGAATGCATCGAATCAACTCCTAACAGCATATCGCATGGATTTGTTCATAAGTAACTGAAAAACCATGTAAACACGCCTGATATTTAACTTATGCAACTACATTTAACGAAATGGATAATATTCATGCCTGCAATATCCTGTCTAGTATTTAATTAAAATAGTTTAAAAAAGAACTTAAAATAAACAATGAGTGATTAAAATATGATCAATATTGTAACACAATATTAAAATTGATCAATATTTGCTCATAATCACTCATAAAAATGTTGACTTTAATAATTTGTATTAAATTCTCATGTTAACGGCTAGTAATTTCTGTACCTAATAACCACAATGCAGTGGCATACATTCGGCTGCGATTATAAGTAGTAATCACTTGAAAATTTGGATAAGTAATATAGTAAATATGCCCATAATTTTCTTGTAATTGAATTACATTGACCAAGTCTAGATCGTCAATTTGAACAATAGGATTCATTGGGCTAATCCCTTGTGTTTTTAACACACCATATGGGCTAGGTTGAGTCAGATCTTTGGCAATTACCGCATCCGGGTTCGAGCCACTATAACGGGCCGGAAAAGCAATCGGTTGATTACGCTGCCAGCCATGCTGGGCTAAATAGTTGGCAATCGAGCCAATCGCATCTACTGCTGAATTACGCAGGTCAATATGTCCGTTACCATCGTAGTCCACGCCGAATTTTGGAATATTACTTGGCATGAATTGTGGATAACCGACCGCACCTGCATAAGAGCCGACGATAGAAGAAGCTGAAACGCCATCTTTATAAGACCAGGCAATTAATGCCGCCAGTTCATCTTGAAAATACTGGGCACGACGCTCATAACCAAAACCTAAGGTGGCCAGCGCATCACGGGTGACAAAAGAACCCTTATTGGTACCAAAGCCGGTTTCTACCCCTAAAATCCCGAGAATGATTGACTGTGGTACACCAAACTGCTGTTCAGCGCGATTCAGCGTTTCCGCATATTGCTGTTTAAAGCGCACACCGCGTTGAATGGTCGACTCAGCCAGAAAGTTGGTTTTATAAGAATACCAAGGCTTGCTTTCACCTGGACGATTCATAATATTGATGATATTGGGCAGGTTGCGCGCCCCGTTCATGGCTGAATCGACTTGCTGGGCACTCAGCCCATAATTTTGCATGGCAGTCTGTTTAAAACTGGCATAAGAGGGATGAGATTGGAAATCGTTGGCCAGACTGAAACTGCTGAGACCGAATGCGGTCAATGCGATTGAAAGCTGTTTAAATTTTTTATAAAAATTCGATTTCAACATCTTGGTACGATTTCCAATTTTTGATAAGTTGCGGGCAATGTTATTTGAATCATGCCATGAAAAAGATTGAGAAATTTTTTCAATCATGAGGCTGTAAAAACCAGATTAAAGATAACATTCGGATGATTAAGAGACCTAGATGCATATACAAAAATAGTGAAAGACTGGTTATTTTTGCGTCAGTTTGCCTTGTGGAGCTGCTTATCTGTAACAAGCTATTTCATTGAACATAAAAAAGCCTGACCGAAGTCAGGCTAATTTCAAAAAATCACTCTTAGATGATTCTATGCAGACCTATTCTGTATAGAACAAGGTGTCATGATATTCAGCCATGGCGCGAAGCTCATCCTTGTTCAGATTGAGAATGATTTTATCTGCAGCCATATTGATGGCCTTAATCACAGCAGAAGCACCAATATCTGCTGCCTTGCGTTTGATCATGCCGAGATCTAAGGTTTTATTAAAATCGACCATAAAGTGACGTACCGTCGCTTCACCAAACTGCTTATACAGGTTGCTAAACATTTGTTTGTCGATACTCTGACCGGCTTTTAGTTCCGCATAATGATGTTTTAAATTGGTCACCAGATTGGCATCCAGCGACTCACCAATACGGATTTGTCCTTCAGGGTCTTTAAACAGACTACGTTCAGAGAAAGCAATAGATTGCTTCACCACATCATTCGGCGCTTTACTCAATAACTGTTTCAGCAATACCGCCACAGTTGACTTGATATAGCCCGCCAGTTTTTCCGCAGTATCGCGCTTATCACTTGCAGGAAAACGACGCACCAGTTCCGTGAGAATCGCATCAATAATTTCATCATTAATCATCAATGCGGTTTTATCACGGAGTGGGTAAAGCGGCTCATTTGAATTTTTATTTTGTTGTGCAGTCTGAATTGTATTTAAAAGCTCTGCAGAAGGAATAAAACCAAAAAATGGCATTGTTAAACCTCAATGTTTTTATTGTCGCGCTAATCGAATAGGGCGAGGCATCCATGTTAAATCCGATACACGGCAAGGGTTGATATCCAATCCACCGCGGCGTGTATAGGTTGCGTAGACCATCAGCTTTTCCGGTTTCAGTTGTTGCCAGAGATCGGCAAACATCTGCTCCACGCATTGTTCGTGAAAACCGTTATGCTGACGATAAGAAATAATATAAGCCAAAATACTCTTATAACAAGGTTTTTTGCCCTGATAGCGTATAAATACTGTACCCCAATCCGGTTGTCCAGTGACTGGGCAGTTACTTCTTAATAAATGTGAATACAGCTGGATTTCAACTTCTTCGGTATGGTTCGCATCCAGAGCCAAAAGACTCGCATCAGGATGATTTTCCAGACGTTCCGGAATTAGTTCATCAATGCAGATGCCTTCAGGCTTGGCAACTTCCAAGTCATCAACCTGAAATAAATCTAACGTAATCTCTGCGCCAGCCGCAGCAGATAAATCTTTTTCCACCGTGGCGATAAAGTCAGCTTGAGATTCAAATTTGGCAAAATTCAAACTATTAAAGTAGAGCTTGAGTGATTTGGATTCAATCAGATTCGGCGAAGAAGCAGGCAGGCTGATCCGTCCAATTGCGACTTGCGGCACACCGGCTGAATTTAACCAGGAAATTTCAAAAACATGCCACCAGTCGGTGCCTTGCTGAATCGCTTCAACATGTGCGTATTGTTCACGGGCAGGCGCGCGCGAAATTGGAAACAGAACATCCGGCTGATATTCTGTCGGGTAATTGGTGTCTTTACCAAGGAGAGATTGTTCTACACTCATTATTCACGCATTCCTGAACCACGGGAGAGTAAATGATAGGCCAATGCATAGAGCAGGCCGCAACATAAGGTGACCACTGCAAGTGAAACAGTTACATTGACATCGCTATGTCCTAAAATGCCATAGCGGAAGGCATTGACCATATACACCACAGGGTTGATCAAAGATAAATTTTGCCAGAATGGACTTAAGGCAGAAATTGCATAAAACACACCGCCTAAATAAGTCAGTGGCGTTAAAACAAAGGTCGGGATAATCGAAATATCATCAAAAGATTTGGCATAGACGGCATTGATAAAACCACCCAAAGAAAACAGCAGGGAGGTAATCAATACGGTATAAATCGTCACAAACCAGTTGGTAATGTATAGATCTGCAAAAAACAAACTCACGGCACTAACAATAATCGCCACCAGTACTCCACGAATCACACCGCCCAGCACATGTCCCCAAAGAATGGCATGCATCGGTACCGGACTCATGACCAGCTCTTCAATACTCTTTTGAAATTTTGAACTGAAAAAACTGGAAGAGACGTTGGCATAGCTGTTGGTAATCACGGCCATCATGATCAGACCGGGCACAATGAACTCCATATAGCTATAGCCGCCCATGTCTCCAATCCGCGAACCGATCAGATTGCCGAAAATCACGAAATACAAGCTCATGGTGATGGCAGGTGGTAACAAGGTTTGCGGCCAGATCCGCATAAAACGGCGGACTTCTTTATATACAATGGTATATAAAGCTACGCTGAGTTGATTAATGTTCATTGCGCAGCTCCATCCAGATTTTTTTCGACCATTTTGACAAAAAGCTCTTCCAGACGATTGGATTTGTTACGCATACTGCGTACCTGAATATTCTGTGATTCCAATAGCTGGAACAGATCATTCATGCTATGTGCCTTGTCCATGGTAATTTCTAAGGTCATCGGGTCGATTAAATTAAAACGTACCCCGATAATCTCCAGATGCAAAGGTTCAATCGGTGCTGCAAGATCAAAAATAAAGGATTCTTCATTCAGCTGACTTAGGAAGCTCTTCATGCTGGTGTCTTCTTTAATCACACCACGATCGATAATCGCAATGCGGCGACACAGCATTTCGGCTTCTTCTAAATAGTGGGTGGTGAGAATGATGGATGTCCCTTGCTCATTCATCTCGTTCAAAAACTCCCACATTGAACGACGTAATTCGATGTCGACACCCGCAGTTGGCTCATCCAGAATCAAAAGTTTCGGTTCATGCATCATGGCACGTGCAATCATCAAGCGACGTTTCATACCGCCCGACAGCATACGCGCCTGCGTTGCACGTTTTTCCCATAGGCCCAGCTTGGTCAGATAGAGTTCAGCCCGTTGCTGTGCAATTTTTTTAGGAATCCCGTAATAGCCGGCTTGCGTCACCAGAATGTCGAAAGTTTTTTCAAACTGGGCGAAGTTAAATTCCTGAGGAACCACACCTAAACACTGTTTGGCTTGGGAGGGGTGGGTATCCAGGTTGTGACCGAAAATTTCGACTGTGCCGGCGGTTTTTTTTGTTAATGAACTGATAATACCGATGGTGGTGGATTTTCCGGCGCCATTTGGCCCCAGAAGTGCATAAAACTCACCTTCTGGTACATTTAAGTTGATTCCTTTTAATGCCTGAAAGCCATTGCGATAGGTCTTTGACACATCTCTTAAGATCAGTGCATCAGTCATGAATATCTCAAATGGTGAAAAGTTGAGATATTGTGAGTGATCTTGGAAAATAAGCCAAGTGATTCACATGGAATTCTGTGTTGCTGTTTTGGAACATTGTATAAAGTCTAAGCATAAAATGACGAAGTTATAGATAGTTGCTTTACCTTATGATTTTTTTTGTTATGATGTGCATCGCGCGCTCATAGCTCAACTGGATAGAGTACAGGTCTCCGAAGCCTGTGGCGTGGGTTCGAGTCCCGCTGAGCGCACCATTTTCTTATTTCTTACAACATAAAAATCTCTCTAAATTAAATCTTTATACCAGATTGCTTTTCATAAAACATTTTATTCAGTGCCACCATATAGATTGCATTGCTTAAATCGAATCTCAAACTCTGTCTTTTCACTTTATTCGATACTGCTCAAAAATAATCTTAAAAGTTTTCAGACAAACAAATGACATGCTCATTTTCTTTTACTTATTCTGATTCTATATTTTGAGTTGAT
>SMEP01000209.1_pt1 | contig 36135 bp, 32 predicted proteins | sample 2456231 | NCBI WGS metagenome assembly SMEP01 (sample SAMN10132595, study PRJNA489261) | soil metagenome | isolation source: day1 control-silty clay loam soil ammended with raw manure from dairy cow... | place: USA | collected 2015-05-15
AAATATGCAGAAGACCTCGGTTTCCGTATCAAGCACCTGGGGATTGCACGCCGTACCGATGCCGGAATTGAGCTACGTGTTCATCCAACCCTGATTCCTGAAGAAGAACTGATTGCCAACGTCAATGGCGTGAAAAACGCCGTACTGGTACAGGCCAATGCGGTTGGTCCAACACTATACTACGGCGCAGGTGCGGGTGCAGGCCCAACGGCTTCTGCTGTGGTCGCAGACGTGGTGGATATTGTTCGTGATATCATTTATACCGAAGACGGTGCCGGAACCATTCCGCAACTGGCCTTTGAAGCCCTGACCGATTTACCGATCTTGAGTCGTGAACAAATGACCACCGGCTATTACATCCGTATTAATGCCGAAGATCAAATGGGCGTGCTTGCCGATGTCACCACGATCCTCAGTCGTGCCGGAATCAGTATTGATGCCATCATGCAGCAACCTCGCTTAAAAGACCTTATTCCGATCGTGATTCTGACCGATCCTATCGTCGAATCAAAAATGGATGCAGCGCTCTCACAAATTCAAGCATTACCCGTCATTCATGGCGAAATTGTACGAATTCGTTTAGAATCGCTTGATAATTAATCGGGTTAAGGGGAGTATTTCCCCTTGCCAAGCTCTACACACAATTGGAACATCATCATGTCGAATGCCAATCGTTATACTGGTTTAGTTGACCGCTATCGCGACCGTTTACCAGTGTCTGCAACTACTCGTGCGATCTCTTTGGGTGAGGGTAATACTCCACTGATCAAGCTTGAGAATATTCCACGCATTATTGGTAAAGATGTTGAAATTTATGTGAAGTACGAGGGCTTAAACCCGACTGGTTCATTTAAAGACCGCGGTATGACTATGGCAGTGACCAAAGCCGTTGAAGAAGGCTCTAAAGCCATCATCTGTGCATCCACTGGTAATACTTCTGCTGCTGCGGCTGCATACGCTGCTCGTGCCGGTATCAAAGCATTCGTGCTCATCCCGGAAGGCAAAATTGCCATGGGTAAAATGGCCCAAGCGATGATGTATGGTGCAATCACCATGCAAATTCGTGGTAACTTCGATGACGGCATGCGTCTGGTGAAGGAAGTTGCAGATCAGGCACCGGTAACGATTGTAAACTCAATCAACCCGTACCGCCTGCAGGGTCAAAAAACCATTGCTTACGAGATCGTTGAAGCTTTAGGTCGTGCCCCGGATTACCACTGCCTGCCAGTGGGTAACGCAGGTAATATCACTGCACACTGGATGGGCTATACCGAAGCGGTGGCCAATCAGTCGAAAGAAGAATTTGAGCAAGTGATTTACGATGCTGAAACCGATGCTTTCACTGGTCCTAAACCGGCTGGCTTGCCAATCATGGCCGGTTACCAAGCGTCTGGTGCTGCTCCGTTCCTGCGTGGTGGTCCAGTAGAAAATCCGGAAACTGTTGCAACTGCAATTCGTATTGGTAATCCGCAAAGCTTCAATCATGCCAAAGCTGTCGTTCGTGATTCAAACGGCTGGTTTGATGAACTGACGGATGCTGAGATTCTTGAAGCACAACGTCTGCTGTCGATGTATGAAGGTGTATTCGTAGAACCTGCATCTGCTGCGTCTGTTGGCGGTGCAATCCGTGATATCAAAGCAGGTAAAATCGCTGAAGGTTCAGTAATCGTATGTACCGTAACCGGTAATGGTCTAAAAGATCCAGATACCGCGATCAAACAATGTGCCGATGCGGTGATGCTGTCTATCGACGCAACCATGGCTCAGGTAAAAGACTCTATTCTGTCGAACATGTAATTTCAGCCAGAATAAAAAACCCTGCATTTGCAGGGTTTTTTATGAGCGCAGAGATTAGATTCGTTTTGGTTGCTGGCTCACCCAGCTCATCAAACGGGTCGCATCATTGGTACGCGCCTGTGAGCTATTTGCACCTAACAGTACCACTGCCACCGGACGGTTATTCAGGGTCGTATGCATCACCACACAGCGCCCTGCTTCATTAATAAAACCGGTTTTAGAAATATTGATATTCCAGCCGCCGTTACGCACCAGTGCATTGGTATTATTCGATTTCAGTACACGATAACCCAAGTTAAAGTCATAGCTTGGTGTGGTCGAGAATTGACGAATCAAACCATATTGAGAAGCGGTATTCACTAAAATACCCAAATCACGTGCTGATGCCACATTTCCAGGGTGTAAGCCGGTTGATTCCATAAAGCGGGATGAATTCATGCCTAAGGCCTTGGCCTTACTGTTCATCGCTGCAATAAATGCACTGCGACCACCTGGATACGTTCGCGCCAAGGCTGCAGCTGCCGGGTTTTCAGACTTCATTAGAGCAAACAATAAAGCTTCGGCACGGTTCATGCTATCGCCAGCACGTAAGGTCGAGCTTGAGCTTTTACAACCTGCGCAAGAGAAATCAGCCTGTTGCAGCGTGATTTTTTCTGACATGTTTAAACGTGCATCGGAAATCACCACTGCTGTCATTAATTTGGTAATAGATGCAATCGGCAAAGCGGTATTGGTGTTTTTGCTAAACAGCACCTCACCGGTTTGCGCATCCATAACCAATGCAGCACGGGCATTTACAGAGGGTTGATTGCTATAACTGTTTGTATCAAAAATCTGTGTTGTTTTTGCTGGTTGCTGAACACTGACCGACTGCTGGGTGCTCGGTACACTCTGACGCAAGGTCGTGGTCACGGTGGCTGAACCGGGTGGCGAAGGCTCATCAGCAGCCACACGGAAATCATCACTCATCAGCTGATTGACTTCCTCAGAAGACCAACTAATGCTGGATCCGCCCTCTGTCGTGCCAGAATTCATAATGATTTCAGCAAAACTTGTCGCACTCATGCTGACTAACACGGACAGGCCCAATACATGCCTTAAAGACTTGTTTATTTTCTTCACTATTTCTTCACTCAACTAACAGAGGTAAGATTGATTTGCGTATTACCTCTAATATGCCTTACATTTAAACACATTGCAGAACATTTTTTGATCTTGACACTGTGTGATAAGTTTCAGATTTTATCTTGCGAATAGGATTGCTAATTTTGTACTTTCATTGCAAGCTTATTTTGCTTTATGTAACAAAAAAATGATTTTTTTAACAGAGGGAGAGCGTAGGTGATCACAGTTTTAGTTGTGGACGACCATGAATTAGTACGTACTGGAATTTGCAGAATGCTGGAAGACCATGCGGAGGTTCAGGTGATTGGACAGGCTGAATCTGGTGAAGAAGCGATTTCTCTGGTTCGTCAGCATCATCCGAATGTGGTTTTACTGGATGTGAATATGCCGGGCATTGGTGGCGTAGAAACCACGCGTCGTCTGCTTCAGAGCGCCCCTGAAACCAAAGTACTGGCTGTCAGCGGTCTGGCAGAAGAACCCTATCCTTCGCTGTTATTAAAAGCCGGAGCCAAAGGTTATATTACCAAAGGGGCGCCGATTTCAGAAATGGTTCGCGCCATCAATAAAGTCATGCAAGGCGGTAAATATTTTAGTGCCGACATTGCAGAACAGTTAGCGAGTTCTTACCTTTCTGATACACAGCAATCGCCTTTTGATGCACTGTCAGAACGTGAAATGCAAGTGGCGATGATGGTGGTGAACTGTATCAGCGCTCAGGAAATTGCTGACAAGCTCTTTGTCAGCGTCAAAACCGTAAATACTTATCGTTATCGTATTTTTGAAAAACTGAATATTGATAGTGATGTCAAACTGACGCATCTGGCCATGCGCTATGGGCTGATTAAACCTTAGCCTTTGGCGAGTCGCGCTGCATATGGCACAAAAAACCAATTATTCTGAACTCAATCAGTATCATTTAGGGATCTGGTATAGTGCGTATCGCCTGCTGATCAGCACTGGCCTGCTGCTGATTTTTCTGCTGACCTACCCCGAGCTAACCGGCGATTATCAATATCCACAACTGTATTATTATGCGCTGGGAATCGGTGTTGCCATTAATACAGCGCAGCTGTTCGCACTGAAATGGATCAGACGCCTGATCCAGCCGCAGCTGATTATGATTTTCTTTAGCGATGTCTGCGTCTTAAGTTTACTGACTTTGGCAAGTGACGGGCCTAATCTGCAAATTGGTTTGCTGTTTGTGATTACCATCTTTTCCGCATCGTTATTGCTGGATGCAAAAAAAGCTTTGGTGGTCACGCTGATTGCTGTGATTAGTGTCATATATCAACATTTTATCGGCAGTATTTTTGCATTTTCTTCCTTAAGCAATATCAGTAATAGTGCCCTGCTGGCCTTTTTGTTCTTTGTGGTCTATGGAACCGGGCAAATTGCGGTGCGCCGTTTTCAGATTCTGGAAAACCTGAACTTTTCGCAATCTCTGGAACTTTATCGCTTACAGAATATTAACCGTTATATTCTGGAACAGATCGAAACTGGCTATCTGGTGCTGGATGAAAATTATCATGTGGTCCTGAGTAACCCTGCGGCCTGTACACTGCTCGGGATCGAAGCAAAATTTGCGCATGAGAAATTTACCCTCTACCAGTCACAACCAGATTTATTTGAACTGATCCAGTTTGAAACGCTGGAAAATGGCGAGCGTTTTCAATTTGAATCACAGCAAAGTCGCTATAACATTCATGTACAGGTACAAAAGCTGATTGTGCCGCATCAAACCCTGATGTTATTGGTGTTACAGGATGCCAAAAAACTCAATCAACAGGTGCAGCAACTCAAGCTTGCTGCACTGGGCCAGCTTTCAGCCAGTATTGCGCATGAAATTCGTAATCCATTGGCAGCTATTGTGCAGGCCAATGATTTATACCTTGACTCTGACAATGAACAACAACAAGTACTCAACCAGATGATTGGCCGACAGGCGACCCGGATCGACCGGATTATTCAGGACACGCTGAATATGGTCAAAAATAAAGAAACCCATCCGGTGCCGATTCATCTCAATGAATTTATCCCGTTATTTATCCAGGAAGATTTGGCCGATATTTGCGATCAGATTCAATTTAATATTGATGTGCCGCTGCTGATTCAGTTCGATGAAGCACAATTTCGTCAAGTCCTGATTAACCTGCTTCGCAATGCCATCCGTCACAATTCAGCAGATGCCAATTACATTCAGCTGAATATACATCCCTATGAACATCGGGTCTGGATTGATATCCGGGATTTCGGCTCAGGTGTAGCCATACACGACCAGGCCCTATTATTTCAACCTTTTTTCAGCACCTCGATTAGTGGAACCGGATTAGGACTGTACTTATCACATAGTTTTTGTGAAGCAAATCAGGCACAATTAAACTATATACAACAAGAACAGGGCGCATGCTTTCGCATTAGCTGCCAACGTATTACGGTATAAAGGGGTTTAAGGGAAATGAGTGTGGAACAACAGCCACTGGTGCTCTTGGTGGATGATGAAGAAGATTTATGCACCCTCATGCAAATGTCGTTGCTGCGGATGGGGATTCGTACGCACATCGCACATTGTCTGCAAGATGCTAAAAAATGTCTTGCAGATCATCAATATGATGCCTGTTTAACTGACCTGAACTTGCCCGATGGCAATGGTTTGGAGTTACTGGAGTGGATTGGCCATCTCTACCCTGCACTTCCGGTCGCGGTTCTGACCGCCTATGGCAACATGGAAATCGCGATTGCTGCACTCAAGGCCGGTGCCTTTGACTTTGTCAGCAAACCGATCAATCAGAAACATCTGGAACAGCTGCTACAAAAAGCACTGAATAAACCGGTGGATTATTCCCATAATAATCCAAATGATGCTTTAGAACATAAAATGCTGATTGGGCAATCGATACCGATTCAGCACTTACGTATTACCTTACAAAAAATTGCCCGCTCACAGGCACCGGTTTTTATTACTGGCGAATCGGGAACTGGCAAGGAAGTGGTGGCCAATCTGGTCCATCGCCTGAGCAACCGTAATGAAGGCCCTTTTATTGCAATTAACTGTGGTGCGATTCCCACTGAACTGATGGAAAGCGAACTGTTTGGGCATAAGAAAGGCAGCTTTACTGGCGCCGCTCAGGACAAACAGGGGCTGATTCAATCGGCACATGGTGGCAGCCTGTTTCTGGACAGGTCAAACTGTTACGTGCCGTACAGGAAAAACGTATTCGTCCACTCGGTTCAGATACTGAAATTGATGTGGATTTCCGCGTCATCAGTGCCACTCATCAGGATCTGGAAGCCTTGGTACAACAAGGCAAATTCCGTCAGGATGGATCTGACTTTACCGCCGCTGCGTGAACGGAGTCAGGATATTCTCTTACTCGCCGAACATTTTATTCAGAAGATTTGCCAGGAATGGGGCATTGCCAATAAAAAACTGACAGAACGCAGTAAAGAATTTTTATTGGAACAATATTATCCGGGTAATGTACGTGAATTGCGTAATATTATGGAACGTGCAATTACCTTGAGTGATGAAGAACGGATTGATCTTCAGCACCTGCAAAGTGCACCGTTACGTCAGGCTCTTAACAGCGCTCAGGAGATGAATACGCTCACGAGCGAGATCATTGCGACTGACACCCTGATTGCCCCGAGAAAGCTCCCAGAAGAAGGCCTAGAGCTATATTTAGAAAAGATTGAAAAAGAAGTCCTACTCAATGCGCTGAATCTAACGCACTGGAACCGCACACTGGCCGCGAAAAAGCTCGGTATGTCATTCCGCTCCCTACGCTATCGTTTGAAAAAGTTCGGACTGGATACTGAGGAAGACGAATAATTATTTTTGCAGGAGTAGCAGGTCTGTGACGTGTTCCAGATAGCTCTCCTCACGCATTTCCTGCTTAAACGGATAACTGAAATGTGGCTGCACGCCCCGCCCTTCAATCATCTGACCACTCGGACTGAAGTATTGTGCCACTGTCATTTGTAAAGCAGAACCATTACTCAGTGGAAATAGCTTTTGTACCACACCTTTGCCATAGCTTTGCTCACCGACCACCCAAGCCCGGCTATGTTCTTTCAATGCTGCCGTAAAGACTTCAGCTGCCGAAGCTGAACGGTTATTAATCAGAACGCCCACTTTCAGATTCTGAAATTCAAAACTTGGCAGCGCCTGAAATTGCTGATTGCCTTCCGAACGGCTTTGGGTCGAGACAATCACACCCTGATTCAAAAATAAATCGGCCGATTCTACTGCGGCAGAAAGTAAGCCACCCGGGTTATTGCGTAGATCAAACATCACCGCTTTTAAGCGTCTGTCAGAATAGCTTTCAATCAGGCGCTTGATTTCATTGGCTGTATCTTGCTGGAAAACTTTGACCTGCAATACCAGTACCTGATTATTGTGCAGACTGGATTTAATTTCAGTATCGAGCTTGGTATTCCTTACCAGACGAACCACCGGACTTTGCGGGGAAAGCTGTATGCTCAGCGTAGAGCCGACCGCCCCGCTCAATAACTGTCGCACCTGCTCCTGATTCAGGCTACTCAGTACCTGATCATCAATTTTATAGACCGTGACACCATTACGCAGTCCCTGCTTGGCAGAGTCGGCATCGGCGCTCAATCCCTGCACCATCCATTGCTTCATCTGCGAGTTAAATTGCAGATCGAAATCAATGCTGGCCAGATCACCTTCAGTATATTCACGTAGCTGCTTATAATCTTCAGGAGACAAATAACGCGAATAGCGGTCTAAGCCACTGACCAGACCTTGGATTGCCTGTTGGAACAAGGCGTCGTCATTTTTGTCTTGAATATAATTGTCTTTGACGATGCCATAAATTTGTACGAATTCTTGAATGGATGCCACAGGAATTTCAGTATAGGCCTGACCATCCATTTCCATATCATCGAATGCCGGCTCTTTTGAGCCCGCACCCCAGGCCGAATGACTCAAACACATCAGTAAGCATGGTATAACGACAGACTTCCAATGTGTTGTTGCCATTTTTTACCTTTCTTTAAAATCTTATCGAAAATTATTGATTCAGTTCAATCAGGTTGCGACCTTGCATTTCCGCAGGGACTGGAACTTGCATCAGACTTAATAAGGTCGGTGCGACATCTGCCAATACGCCACCTTCTGCGATCGTGGCCTGAGTTGGACCTACATAAATAAATGGAACCAATTCAGTGGTATGTTGAGTATGCACCTGACCACTGTGATAGTCCTGCATCTGCTCTACATTACCATGATCGGCAGTGATAAGCATATGACCTTTTTGCGCCATCACCGCCTCATAAACCCGGCCTAAGCAGGTATCGACCGCTTCGACCGCTTTCACTGCGGCATCAAAAACACCGGTATGACCGACCATATCACCATTGGCATAGTTCACCACCAGCAGGTCAAATTCGCCTGAATTGATCGCAGCGACCAGCTCATCAGTCACTTCATAAGCACTCATTTCCGGTTTGAGGTCATAAGTTGCTACATTTGGTGATGGAATCAGGATACGTTTTTCACCCGGATATTCATCTTCACGACCGCCACTAAAGAAGAACGTCACGTGTGCATATTTTTCAGTTTCAGCAATACGCAATTGGGTTTTACCCAGATTTGACAGGTATTCACCAATCGAGTTGACCAACGCTTCTGGCATATAGGCCACAGGCGCATCAATCGTTGCTTGGTAACGCGTCAACATCACAAACTTGGCTAAGTTCGGCACCACTTTACGTGCAAATCCAGCAAAGTCCTTTTCAACAAAGGCTTTGGTAATTTCACGGGCACGGTCAGCACGGAAGTTCATGAAGACCACGCTATCACCATCCTGAATTTTTGCCAGCTCACCAATGCGGGTGGCTTTGACAAACTCATCCGACTCATCTGCGGCATAAGCCTGTTCCAGACCTTGAACTGCGGTGGCAGCTGTACGGGCCGCTTCGCCTTCAGTCAATAAACGATAGGCCTGTTCGACGCGATCCCAACGGTTGTCACGATCCATCGCGAAGTAACGACCAATCATGCTGGCAATACGACCCTGACCCGGATATTGTGCAAACAGCGCATCCAGTTTTTCCAATGACGGTTGGGCACTTCGTGGCGGCGTATCACGACCATCCAGGAAAGCATGCAAATAAACTTTGACACCACGTTTGAGTGCCAGTTCAGCCATCGCAACAATATGGTCTTCATGCGAATGCACACCGCCTTGAGATAAAAGGCCGAGCAAATGCACTGCACCACCTGAAGCTTTGGCTTTCTCCACCGCATCGACGAGTACTTCATGATTGAAGAAATCACCGGTACGAATGTCTTTGGTAATCCGGGTAAAATCCTGATACAGCACACGACCTGCACCGAGGTTCATATGTCCGACTTCCGAGTTCCCCATCTGGCCATCTGGCAGACCAACATCTTCGCCTGAACCCGAGATCAAACCATGCGGATGCTTGTCCTGCATTGCAGTTAAATTTGGTCGTTTAGCTGCTAAAAACGCGTTGTCTTCGACCGCTTCGCGATGACCCACACCATCCATAATCACCAAAACGTGAGGGATTTTGCCAGCAGTTGCATCCGTCATAATGAAATACTCTGTTCGTCTACGAATTAATCGCTCTATTTTAGCGAAGTTTGCAAAAAGAGGCCATGACCAGAGTATGGTTTAAGCCGCTCATCGCGATTGATTTGTTCTATTTTCCTGGGTCTTAGCGTGCCCGATGCAGCAGGTAACCCCCAATACCGAACATGATCAGAATCGGAATAAAGACAAACCATGCCGGAGATGGCGCATAGACCAGACTGGCATAGCCGAGGAAATCCTGTAGATAGAAAAAGCCCAGACCGGCAAATAAGGCAATCACCAGACGAAAACCCATGGATTGCTGACGCAGCGGCCCGAAAATAAATGAACAGGCAATCACCACCAGTGCAATCAGGGCAAAAGGAGAACCGAGTTTCTGCCAGAAAGCCAGTTGATAGGTTTTTGGCACCTGACTATATTCATGCATATAACTTGTGAAACTGATCAGTTGGCTCGGTGACAAGTCTTCAGGATCGATGGTGACCATATGCACATATTTTGGCTGTAATGCCAGTGCCAAAGGTTGCTGTTCCTGCTTGATCAGGGTAGCACTACCATTTTGCAGAATATCGAACTGCTCGGTATTGCTTAATGTCCAGGAGCCATCTGTGACGAATTCACCCTGATCCGCTTGCAAGGTGCCGCGTAAGCGATAATTTTCATCAAAATCCAGCATCTGCACATTTTTCAGCTGACCTTGCGAATTGGCATAATCAATATAAATAAAGCGCTGCCCTTCCCGTGTCCAGTAACCCCGCACTTCGCCCAGTTGCGCGGCTTTACTCGAACTTTTTACGCTCTTGGCCTGTTCATTGGTATAAGGAATCACCCACTCGCTCAAGGCAAATGACAAGACCACCAGCAGTAATGCTGAACGGATCACCCAGCCAACAATCCGCCACAGACTGATCCCGATCGAGCGCATCACAATCAGTTCACTATTTGAGGCCAATGTGCCCAAACCTAAAACCGCACCGATCAGCGCCGAGATCGGCAGAATTTCATAAAGATAATTCGGAGCACCCCAGAGCACATATTTCAAGGCATCCCAGGCGCCATAACCTTCTTTTAGTGAACCCAGCTCACCCAGATAAGTAAATAACACCTGTAAACCCGCCAACACAGCGGTTGCACCCAGCATCGCCAGCGCAGTGGTTTGGGTCACATGTTTTGCAACTATACGACGTGCCAACATTATTAAGACCTCACTCGCTGAATCTGTTTCTTGATTTTCGGGGCCAAATTCTGTTTACGTGAGAACAAGGCACCCGCAATCGCATAAGCAATCAGGATCAATGGATAAGCCCAGATCCCCATTTCCTCTTTACTGATCCGGGTTTTCACGGCCATTAACGCCACAATCAGACTGGCAAAAATCATGAGCGCCGGAAATAACTTGAGATAACGACCTTGGCGTGGACTCACTTCAGACAAGGCCACGGCCAGAATCAAAGCAATCAGAATCGCAAATGGTACAAATACCCGCCAGCCTAATTCACTGGCCACCACAGGATCCTGACGGTTCTGCCACAATTGCGAGGTTGGCAGGGCTTCAACTTCAGCACTGGCAAACTGTGCTTCCTCATCATTTTCTAAACGCAGACGATAGCTTGCAAATTCAGCCTGGGTATATTGCGGAGTGCCCGGATAAATTTCATAACGGCGACCTTGAACCAGATCGACCACATTGGCCGCATCATTTGGCACCTCGATGCGGGTGGCTTCTTGGGCCAGAATCATCACATCCGGTTTACCGGGTTTTTCTGCCCGCTGATAGAAGAAAATATCTTTTAAGTTTTTACGGTCTTCAGACAGATCACCGGCATAAATGGTATAGGGGCCAGAGGAAATAAATTCTTTGGGTCGTACCAGATCAAAGCCGGTGCGTACCGCCTGACTGGTGGTCAGCGCTTCAAACTGGCGGATTCCCCATGGCGCTGCCCAGAGCATCAAGCCGGCTTGGGCAATGAGAAACACCAAGGTCATCGGCACCAGAAGGCGCGCCAATTGATGCCGGCTGACACCACTGCCATTCATCACCGCCATTTCATGGTCGACATATAAACGGCCAAATACCAGCATCAGGCCAATAAAGAAACCGAGCGGAAGAATTAAGGTTAAAAACTCAGGCAAACGGTAGCCAATGATGCTAAATAAAATGCCTGCATCCAGACGGCCTTGCGCTGCGACACCAAAATACTTGATCAGTCGGCCACCCATCATGATCAAGGTCAATAAGGCAATCACCACCAAGGATGTCGAGACAACTTGCTTGACCAGATAACGCCGAATAATCAAATTAATTCTTCCAAAATAAGGTCTATAAAACGAGTGCTAGTTTACCCGAATAGCAAAAATATAAAACCTAGACGGCCCTACCCATTGAAACTCTATTCAGATAAATGGTTCAATGACTGAATGATTTACAAATCTAGACAGGCGTGAAAACAGAATATGAAACTTACAATTAATACGTCATTCCCAGAGAATGGATCAAGTCAATCTTTGTTGATTTTAGTTGACTCAGAACAACTTCAAAATACCACCTCAACCTATCAAATCAACAATTTAGACCGATTAATTGAAGCATCTCAGTTCAAAGCAGCTTTGGCTGAAAGTCTGAGCCTGATTGGCCAAGTCAGCCAGTCCAGCCATGCAGCACTGATCGGTTTAGGCAAAGTCGCTGAATTGCAACCAGCAAAACTCGCAAAAATTGCCCAGACTATTATTCAGGCCACTCAAAAAAAATTCAAACAGATTTCTGTAGACCTGACACAACTTCCACAAGAATTGCATTATCTGTTTGCTCTGGCTTTGACTCAAGCCAGCTATGGTTATGATGAATATAAGTCGAAAAAGAATGAATTTGTACTTGAACAGATCGACCTGATTGCCACGCATAGCGTTTTAACGACAGAACAGCTGCAACTGGTTCAAGCAGTACAGAGCGGGCAAAACCTGGCACGTGATCTGGGCAACCGTCCGGGCAATATCTGTTTCCCGGAATATCTGGCAGATCAGGCCATCGCCTTGGCTGCTGAATATCCGGATTTACTGAAAGTCACGGTACTGGATGAACAACAGATGGCAGATTTAGGCATGGGTGCCTTCCTTGCAGTCAGCCAGGGTTCAGAGCGTCCGGGTCGTATTATCAGCATTGAATATCAATCAGAGCGTAGTGAAGCGCCAGTGGTACTGGTCGGTAAAGGCATTACCTTTGATACCGGTGGTATTTCACTCAAACCTGGCGCAGGTATGGATGAAATGAAATACGACATGTGCGGTGCAGCCTCTGTACTGGGTACCATGCGTGCATTGTGTGAGTCCCGCTTAGCTCTGCATGTGGTAGGAACCATTGCCGCAGCAGAAAATATGCCTTCTGGTAAAGCCACTCGTCCAGGTGATATCGTCACGACGATGAGCGGTCAAACGGTTGAAATCCTGAATACCGATGCCGAAGGTCGTCTGGTGTTATGTGACACCCTGACCTATGTGAAACGTTTCAACCCTGCTCTGGTGATTGATATTGCGACCTTGACCGGTGCATGTGTGGTGGCTTTGGGTTCCGTGCTGACAGGTCTGTTCACACCAGATGATAAATTGGCAGCAGAACTGGAAACTGCCGGCCAGCATTCATTTGACCGGGTATGGCGTATGCCGGTCATAGATGACTATCAGGAACAACTCGATTCACCATTTGCCGATATTGGCAATATCGGTGGCCCAAAAGCCGGTTCTGTCACTGCAGCCTGCTTCTTGCAGCGTTTTACCCGTGAATATCGCTGGGCACATCTGGATGTTGCAGGTACAGCATGGAACTCAGGTGCCAATAAAGGCGCAACTGGGCGTCCAGTGCCATTATTGATGCAGTTCCTGGCCAACCGCGTTCAAACGAATGGCTAAGGTCAGCTTTTATTTATTTGAAAAAAGTCCTGAACGACAAGTCGAAAGTGCTTGTCGTTTATGCCGCAAGATTCTGCGCCAGCCGGCGCGGATCTGGTTACTATGTGCCGATGCAGCCTTGCAGCAGCAGCTGGATGAACGCCTGTGGAGCTTTGATCCCGCGAGTTTCATTCCGCATGGCATTGATCAGCCTGAGGCGAGCGTGTGTATTTCGGCAACATTGCCTGAACAGTCCGACTGGATTATTTTCAATTTTAATCCGGAAGCACTTGAACCTTACGCAAAATTTAGTCACATTATTGAGATCATTGAAAACCATGAAACGGCTAAACAGCTGGGTCGTGAAAAATTCAAACAATATCGTCGTTTAGGTATTGAGCCCAACACCCATAAGCTTTAACCGATATCACCCACAAGGAGAGGCATGTGGCATTAAATGTAGGTCCAGATTTTAAACAGCGCTGGTTAAATGTGCCGGAAGCTGTACGTCAGACCTTTATCGATGACCTCTCTCGGATCTGTGACATTTTAAAGCCTGAAACCTCTTTAGAAGAATGGCAGATTCGTGATCAGCGCTTACAGCAGGAATCTGAACGCAAGATTGAAGAAGCCTATGCGCAGCGCAAGGCTGAATTGATTGAGGCTGCACGTATTCGCAGACAGCTGGCACTCGAACAGGCCCTGGCCGATAAACGTGCTGCAGAGCAGGCTGCGATTGCACAGTTATATCAGGATGAACAGCGTAAATTTACTGAGCAGACCCAAGCCCTCGCTGACATAAACCTCAGTCTAGAGACAGAAATGCAGCACTATGTTGCCCGTTATCAGAAAAATCCTGAGCATAGTTTTGACTTTGCCCAAGGTCGTATCCAGATTCAAGACCACACCATTTTATCTGAATTAGAGAGTGTGCGTTTGCGTCTGGAACTGGAGGCAGAAACGGTGATTGAACAGACCATCAATGCACTAAGAGAACAAATGCGTGTGGCGGCCCAAGAAGAAATCGACTATATACTGAAAAATTCAGAATTTTCCGAGCAAGTGAGACCTGATTAAAAATCCCAACTCATATAAAAAGCCCGCTCATTCGGTAATGCTGATCAGTTAAGGAGTTTAGAAATAGACCCTTTAACTGTTTAGTCGTTCACGACGAAACCTTAAGGTTTTACATCAAACATCTGTAAAGCATTGGTTAATTTGGTTTTGTCCAAATGAGAAGCAGAGCTTCGCAAGGAAGATATCTTGCGGTGCAATACACCGCATGCCTCAAACAGTTGCGGATGACTTTTCCACCCATCAAATATAATCATGAATTTAAAAAAGAAAATGCCAGTCAATTGCTTAACTAACTGGCATCCGGCTGATTCGGATTTTTAATTTGATCTTTTAGAGCACATCGGCCAGCATAAAGGCAGCATTTCCAAGCAAATAGCCAATACTTAATAAAGTACCAATCCAGAGAATACCACCCGTAATATTATAAAAGCTGAATGTGGCAAAACTCATATGGGCTGAACCGGCGGCAAAAGGACCAAATGAACGAACAAAGGGAATAAAACGGGCAATCAGAATGGTTTTACCGCCATGTTTCATAAAATAGTGATTGGTTTTCACCATATATTCCGGCTTGAAATAGCGTGAATGCCGATTAAAATATTTTAGGCCCAGCACTTTTCCAGTGTAATAATTCACGGTGTAGCCGAGTACCGATGCAGTAAAGAGCAGTAATCCCATCGAATGCAGGGTCAATATATCGCTGCTGGCACATAAAGCTCCTACAGCCAGCAATAAACTGTCACCGGGCAGAAAAAAGAAAAATACTGAGCCGGTTTCCGCAAAAATCACCAGAAACAGGATCGCGTAGATCCATACCCCATATTGATCAAGCAATAGCGGTAATGACTGTTCCAAGTTGAGTAAAAAATCGAGCATTCGACCCGTCCACCAAGGCAATATTTGCAAATTGAATTGCTGATTATCCCGAAAAATAAAAAAACAGTCTAATTTTTCAATCAGACTGTTCAGTATTTAAGCATTCCGCTTATTTTAAAAAGCCATTTTCAGCCAGAAAATCCATGCTGATCTTAGACTGTTCAGTGGTATCTGCGGCTTTATCACCGAGCAATAAACGCTCGATATAACGTGCCAACACATCCACTTCCAGATTGACCTTGCTACCCACTTTCCAGGTACCGATATTGGTACGTTCAGCCGTATGCGGAATCAAGTTCAGACTAATCACACAGCCACGCAAGTGATTAATGGTCAGGCTAATACCATCGACTGTGACCGAACCTTTTTCTGCCAGATATCTGGCAATTTCAGCCGGTGCAGTGACTTCATAATAAATCGAGCGTGCATCTGCACGCACCAAAGTGATCTCGCCGACTGCATCGACATGACCTGAAACAATATGGCCGCCAAAACGCGTGGTCGGCAACATGGCTTTTTCGACGTTAACAGGTTGACCGGCTTTCCAGTTGCCCAGTGTCGTCCGGTTCAGACTTTCACGGGACACATCAGCTGCATACCAGTTTTCGCCCCAGTCGATGACTGTCAGGCAGATGCCATTTGTAGCAATAGAATCACCCAGATGTACATCCGACATGTCCAGGTCAGTCTGGATACGTAAACGTACATCACCACCCACAATTCGCAGACTGTCTACTTTGCCGAGGCTTTCGATAATACCTGTAAACATTTTTATTTCCTTTTCTATTCTTTTACCAGAGTGCCAACTGGGTACTGACACCAGTGGTATCCACACCGCCCAATTCTGCATAATGATGCAACTGGCTGAGGAGTTGACGGATCGGTGGACCTGACCTGGCATGGGTATCGGTAATCACAATAAATTCCAGTACGCGTGCACGTTCAGATTGGCGCTGTTTGCTGACCCGATAACGTGGTACATCCTGAGTCAGCAAGGTCACCCGGCCACGTTTCAGGTTGGCCTGCAATAAATCAGTGGCGCTGATATTACCATCCGTTGAATAACTGGTCAGAATGAAACGCGCATTGATGGTCGCCAACAAGTTTTCATAGGCTTCTTTGGCATATTTGGAAGAGTTGTACTGGCTCGGACGCTCTTTGCGCCATGCCCGGTCAATCCCGCTCTTGAAGCCCTTGGTATCTGGCGTCGGTAAATCGGCCTGATCCCATAAGGTCAAAGCATTCAGGACATGGTAATTACTGCTATAGGCATGCTGATTATACGGTGGATCCAGATAAGCCACATCTACTTCAAAACCGCTCATCTGATTGGCCAGATGCTGGGCATCGACACACCACATTTCGGCAGCCATACCTTTCTTCTGATCCGACTCGCAAAAGCGGCTTGGGGTCAGCCACAGTAAAGATTCAATCCGTTCCAGCGCCGTTTGGGTTTTTCCGCCCCAGCCGTGGTGGAAACTCTTGAAAACGCCCGAGGTATTGCTGACAAAACTGGCTGAATACAGTAATGGTGCCAGCAAGGCAGACATCTCTACATCGTCAATGGCACCTTGGGCCTGCCAAGCTGCAATCTGCTGACGAATCGCATCAATACGCATGCCGTTACGACGTTTAAAGAACAAACGGTCACGGGCGGGATCATAAATTTCATCATTGCGCGGACACAGGTTATGCGTGACCCAGCCTTTCACTTCCGGCAGACGGTTCAGATAATCAATGGCTTTCTGATAGCCACCCAATTCTTTAAACGCCGGTGCTTCAGTACAGGCCAGCACCGCATGATTCAATGCATGGCTATAGGGTTCCCAGTCATTGGCAATCACGCGATAACCATTTTGACGGGCTAAGCGTGATACCACACCAGAACCAGCAAAAAAATCAGCAAAAATCGGCGCACGGCCATCTTCACGCTTCAGAGTTCCTGTAATTTCAAGTGCTTCCAGAATCAAATGTAATAAACGGCGTTTGTTGCCCAGATAAGGAACCAGCTGATGGAAAAGATATTCATCGGTGGTACGTGCCGCATGGCGACGTTTATGATAAACCGTAGACTCTGAACTCATAGTGTCTCTTGAAAAGGAATTAACCTGAAGCGCACGTCATCACCCAAGCGGGTCACATCGCGCAGCTTAAATCGGAGTTGTTCTGCCATAAGGCTGAATTCTGCATTAAACATAGTACGTGCAGACTGACCCAATAAGGTCGGTGCAACGTAACTGATCAGTTCATCAACCAATTGTTCTTGTAAAAATGCCGTAGATAAGGTCGCCCCTGCTTCCACCAAGACATCATAAATCTGATGCTGCTCAGCCAGCTGGGACAATAATTGTTTTAAAGGCTGTACCGGCAATTGTAACACACCCAGATCGGCCAGCTCTTGCCGAAAAGGTCCCATCACCAACACGGTGTCGGCTTGCGCTAGAATTTTCGCCGTTAATGGCAAACGCCCCTGACGATCCAAAATGATACGCTTGGGCTGTACTACTGTTTCAATATCTTCAATGCCATCGAGTTGCCGCACATTCAGCTGACAGTCATCGGCCAGAACTGTTTCAATCCCAGTGATGACTGCACCGGAAATGGCCCGCCAATACTGCACGTCCTGACGCGCCTCGGCTCCGGTAATCCATTTCGATTCACCGGATGCCATCGCCGTACGGCCATCCAGACTGGATGCAATTTTAAGTCGCACATACGGCATGCCGGTCGCCATGGCTTTCAGGAAACCTTGATTCAGCTGATGCGCTTGTTCCTGACCAATCCCGACTTCAACATCGATACCGGCATCTTTTAAAATCTGTACACCCTTGCCCGCCACCAGCGGATTTGGATCAGGACAGGCCACGACCACTTTAGCCACACCAGCTTCAACCAGACCCTTGGCACATGGCGGCGTTCGCCCATAATGCGCACACGGCTCCAAAGTGACATACGCGGTTGCACCACGTGCCTGCTCACTAGCCTGACGCAGCGCGAATACTTCAGCATGCGGCTGCCCTGCTTGAGGATGAAAACCCTCACCGATAATGACGCCATCTTTGACAATGACACAGCCGACATTCGGATTGGGCTTGGTCGAGTATTGACCTTGCTGGGCAAGCTGAATTGCGCGGCGCATCCAGACTTGATCTTGATTCAGTTCAGACATGCTTATTCTTGTGATTCTCGCTGTTGCATCTGTTCAATTTGATGACGAAAAGCTTCAACATCCTGGAAATCCTGATAAACCGAAGCGAAACGCACATAGGCCACGTGATCGACATGACAATTTCACCGATGGTACGCGATTTCACATCACGCTCACCCAAACGGCGAATCTGTAACTGGATATCGCTCAAAACTGTTTCAATCTGCTCTTGGGTTACCGGACGTTTCTGCAAGGCATGCATCAGGGAACGACGTAATTTGGCTTCATCAAAGGGTTCATTCTTGCCATCCGATTTAATCACGCGCGGCATCACCACTTCATAACTTTCAAAAGTCGTAAAACGTTCATTACAACTGACACATTCACGGCGACGACGAATCTGACAGCCTTCAGCTGCCAGGCGTGAATCAATCACTTTACTGTCGGCAGTATTGCAAAATGGGCAATGCATAGCGGTTTAATTGAACAAATCCAGATGGATTCCGAGTGTAGCAAAAATTGCAAACTTTGTAGAGTCTTACGCAACATATAGAAAAAAAACAGCCCATTTGGGCTGTTTTGCACTATATATTGATTATTGTGTGTTTATTATTATTCGACACGTTCACCATGCTGGCTCAAATCCAGACCCATGCGCTCATCATCAGATGCGACACGGATACCAATGATCAAGTCAATCACTTTCAGGATAAAAGCGGTCAAAATTGCACCGACCACACCACCTACACCATGTAGGCCAAACGCATCTAAAGAATCATCGGCTTTCAAGGCACGTTTCAGCGCAGTAATCCCCCAGAAACACACCACACCACCGATCAGACCCATCGCCAATGCACCACCGACAGTCACAAAACCTGCGGCTGGCGTAATCACCACCAGACCAGCAACTGCACCCGATACGCCGCCTAATACAGATGCTTTGCCACGTGCCAGTTTTTCAGTAATCAGCCAAGAGAGCGCTGCCGCTGCCGCTGCCACCTGAGTCACCACCAGCGCATAACCTGCAGAGCCGTTCGCACCCAAGGCAGAACCACCGTTGAAACCGAACCAGCCCACCCAAAGTAAAGATGCACCCACCACAGTAAGGGTCAAGTTGTGTGGCGCCATCGATTCACGGCCCAGGCCCATACGTTTGCCCAGCATATACGCTGCTACCAGACCGGCAACACCCGAGTTGATGTGAACCACTGTACCACCAGCAAAATCGAGCGCACCGTCATTACCCAACCAGCCGCCGCCCCAGACCCAGTGAGTAATCGGCGCATAGACAATCACCACCCAAAGTGCAATGAAAGCAACGAAAGCACCAAATTTCATCCGTTCTGCGATCGAACCACTAATAATTGCAACGGTAATGATGGCAAAAGTCATTTGGAAAATGACAAACAGAATTTCAGGAATGGTGCCTGAAAGCGCCTCTGTGGTAATACCGGCCAACATAAATTTGTCCAAGCTACCAATGAAGGCATTCCCTTCCCCGAAGGCCAGGGTATAACCGATAATCACCCAGACAATGCTGACGACTGCAGCGGCAATAAAGCTATGCGCCATGGTCGCCAGGACGTTTTTCTTACGGACCATACCGCCATAAAAGAGTGCTAGACCCGGAATGGTCATGAGTAAAACTAATGCGGTGGACGTTAAAACCCAAGCAGTATCACCTGTATCTAATGTTGCTTCTTCTTCTGCAGGTACTGCTGTTTCAACTGGCGCTGCTTCAGCAATTGCTGCTGGAGTATCTGCCGTATTATTCAGTGTGGTTTCGCCTGTTTCTTCAACAAGCACAATGTCTTCTGCGGGTGGTGTTGCTGTTGCAGCATTTTCAGCCCATGCAACAGAACCACCAAAAAGTGCGCCGGCCATGCCGAACGCAAGTAGCATTTTTTTCATTCGTATCCCCCAACCAAGTTTTTGTGAGTTCTTAGGTACTCAGCAAACTTCGTGCCAAGTTAAACAGCGTCTGCACCTGTTTCACCTGTACGAATACGGATGACTTGTTCTAAGTTCGTCACGAAAATTTTTCCGTCACCAATTTTTCCAGTGCTAGCAACACGCGTAATAGATTCAATGACGGAGTCAACCATGTCATCGCTAATCGCGATTTCAATTTTGACTTTCGGCAGGAAATCTACAACGTATTCAGCACCACGATAGAGTTCAGTATGGCCTTTTTGACGACCAAAGCCTTTCACTTCAGTTACAGTGATGCCTTGAACACCAATTTCAGACAATGCTTCACGAACATCATCCAATTTAAAAGGTTTTACGATTGCAGTTACGAGCTTCATGTTTGTTTTCCTTCGGCTTATTTCACCAGTAAGGTTTTACGTTCAAATTTCATGCCAAGATTCCTAAGGTCGGGGGAAATTAGAAAGCCCGGCATGCGGTTTATTTATACCTTATTTTATACTTATAAAGGTTTTGAATCTTTAAAAAACCGACATTTTTTATGTGGATTTTTACAATATCTCTTATCGATTAAGCCTATATTTTGTCTGAAATACTAGGGTCTGTATTCGAGCAATGCTAAACTGTCGCTTCCTTTCGATGGCGATGGATCAGACAATGATTGAAACCCTATTACAAGCAATTTTGCAGCAAGTTGAACAACCTAAGAAAGATCTGGAACAGAATATTCGTGCTCTATTAAATGAAGCTGTGACAAAAATGGATCTGGTGTCCAAAGAAGAAATTGAACGTCAACGTACTGCCCTCGATAATGCCAATCATCGCCTCAATGATTTGCTGAAACAGGTTGAAGCCTTAGAAGATAAAATTTCGAATAAAAAATAAGCACAAGTACAGTGCACAAAAGACCTAAGACCGATAAAAATAATGCACTAAATTGGAACAATAATAATGTCTTTTGCCAAAATTTATACGCGAGGCTTGCTTGGCCTGCACGCGCCTTTAATTGAAGTCGAGGTTCATGTCAGTTCCGGCATGCCTTCACTCACGATTGTGGGGCTTCCTGAAGCCGCAGTCCGGGAAAGTAAAGACCGGGTGCGTTCTGCCATTTTAAATAGTGGCTTTCAGTTTCCGACCAAACGCCTGACCATTAATCTGGCTCCAGCAGATCTACCGAAAGATGGTTCGCGTCTGGATTTACCGATTGCTTTAGGTATTTTGGTCGCCTCCGGACAGCTTCCGGAAAACTGCACCGATGATCTTGAGTTTATTGGAGAATTGGCTCTCGATGGTCAACTTCGCCCAGTCACAGGGATCCTGAGCATTGCGATTGCCTGTCAACATGATCAGCATCAACTGATGCTGCCGGGTCCGAATGCACAAGAAGCCTGCCAACTCCCGGACTTTAAGGTCTTTGCTGCCAATCATCTAAAAGAGGTGTGTGAGCATCTTGCTCAGACGCAGTGCTTAGCAGAAATACAAACCATTCCAGTCGATACCAACCATTTTTATAAATGTGATCTTGCCGATGTCAAAGGCCAATTGCGGCCACGGCGTGCACTGGAAATTGCAGCAGCGGGTGGCCATTCCCTGCTGTTTCGAGGACCACCGGGGACAGGAAAAACCTTACTCGCATCTCGATTAGCCAGTATTTTACCGCCTTTAAAAACCCAGGAAAATCTGGAAGTTGCCAGTATTTATTCAGTCGCCAATGCCAATCATCCTTTTGGCCAGCGGCCGTTTCGAGCACCGCATCATACTGCTTCTGCTGTTGCACTGGTCGGTGGCGGCTCACACCCCAAACCGGGTGAAATTACGCTGGCGCATTTGGGCGTGTTATTTCTGGATGAATTGCCTGAATTTGATCGAAAGGTACTGGAAGTTTTGCGCCAGCCTCTGGAAGCCAAAGAAATTGTGATTTCTCGTGCATCACGTCAGATCACTTTTCCAGCCAATTTTCAGCTGGTGGCTGCCATGAATCCCTGCCCATGCGGTTATGCCTTTAATCAGGATATTCGCTGCCAATGTTCGCCTGACAGTATCAAGCGCTATCAGAACCGGATTTCAGGGCCGCTGCTGGATCGGATTGATTTACATATTGATGTACCGCCCTTACAGGCGCATGAGTTACAGGATAATCGGCCGACAGAGGACTCTGAAACGGTCAGACAACGCGTGATAGCAGCTTATGAGATTCAGATGCAACGGCAAAATAGCTTGAATATGAGTTTGAGTCCAAAACAGTTAGAACATTATGCTGGCTTGGATCAGACTGCCCAGAATATGCTTGAACTGGCTCAACAAAAACTGAATTTATCCGCACGTGGCTATCATCGGGTATTACGGGTGGCACGTACCATTGCTGATTTAAATCAAAGCACAGAAATCCAGAGTCAGCATCTGTCTGAAGCTTTGTCTTATCGGGGACAGCAACAGATCTAAATCAACAGATAAAAAGCGACCTGAGGTCGCTTTTTATCTGGAGGAAATTAGAAGCTGTAAGCCAACCCGAAGACCACTTTATTATTTTGTTTTACATCATTACGATCATAACCACCCAGAATATAATTCATGCTTGCCGTTACGCCTGTATCGGCAAGCGGCTTGCTTAAACCGATATCAAAATGACGGAAGCCAAAGCTTTCAGTTGAGTCAGGAATATAATCACCACTTTCTTTATAAATATACAAACCCAGTGCGGTATCCAGGCTAAAATCATGAGGTAAGGCATAGCTATAGCTGCCTTTGATGTAGGTATCGCCAGTATTGCCCCAAGCGGTATCTTCCAAAAGTGTTTGAGCGCTTATACCGAAATCTTTGTAGCTCAGACCTAACATGGTTTCAAAGCCATTCGAGTCTGTATTTCCGACATCATAGTAATAATAGTAAGTTAAACCGACGGTATAAGCCAAATCTTCATTAATTGAACCGTTATAACCTGCATAAAAGTTATTTTCGAATTCGCTACCATTATCGCTGCCATAATCTAGGGTTGAACCCCACCATCCTGCATAAAAACCAGAGGCATGGTTATAATCGAGTCCACCTTGTAATGTCGCGCCTTTATTTTCAGGTACATTGGTGATACCACGCAAGTTATAGCTCGAAAGTACGCTAATATTTCCAGAGAATGTATGTTCCGATGCAGGTTCAGCTGCAAAAGTGAAAGTAGATGCAGCACCCAGCACAGCAACGGATAAGGCTTTTAAAATTAGTTTCATTATATGGCTCCCCAAGACCGTCCTCAGACGTTTTTATGATCATTTATTGCACTCGGGATAAACTTTGCAAAAGCTATGCCAATCGAGAAAGAAATACAAATGAGCTAAAAATAGAAAAATACTTTCCACTTTAAGCATTTGATTTAAAATTAAAAAATAGAATATTTAAAATACCTTTACGCTGGATAATTCATTCTCAAAATGTTTTTCAATACTCTCTTATTGTTTTTTTAAACAATATATATTTATTTACATATTGCCTCTTTTTAACCCCATTTCCATATTGATTAAAATTTATGCTAAAAAACAGTGCATCATCACCACTCTTGATCTTGTTGTAGAATTTTAACTTTAAAAAAGTAAATAGACTGAACAGTTCTAGGATGAAGATGCTTAAGCTCATTATTTTGATATTTAAATATACTATTGTTTTTAATAAATTTTTTATGATAGATAAAAAAATACGCCACTCAATATTCAATCAGATTCTTATGTAATCTGTAAAAAATCTTAACTTTAGTGGAATATGCTCAATAAAAAATGACATTTTTTCAGCAATTCTTATACAATTCCTAAAAATTCCGATCAATTTGTATAAGGCTCTCTCCCCAATGCAAAATTCAAAAAAATTAATGTTGGCAGTTTTGATTCAGGCTGCTTTGGTTTCATCTGTATATGCAAATGAACAAAGTGAAGCAAAAGGCTTTGTTGAAGGCGCTGAAGGAACAGTTTTATTCCGTACTGGTTACATTAGCCGTGATTATAAAGATGCTGAACCCGGTGATGATCGGAGTTCATTTGCACAAACTGCAATTGTTAAACTGGATTCTGGTTTTACTCAAGGTACAGTAGGCTTTGGTGCCGGTATTATTGGTGATGCTTCTTTCAAACTGGGGGAAAATGCACATGCTGGTAATGGCATGATTCCAACACATGGTGGAAAAGATGCACAAGGTCGTGTAGATGCATATGATCATTGGGCTCGTGGTGGTGCATATGTCAAAGCACGCGTATCGAATACCACTGCTATTTATGGAACGCAAGTTTTAGATATTCCAGTATTGGCGAGCAATACAGCACGTTTAGTACCTGAATACTTTGAAGGTTTGCTTGTTACAAGTAACGAAATTGATAATCTGAGTTTAACTGCTGGTAAATTTACCAAGAACCAATATTCTGATCAAATTAATTCAGATGGTCGTGAATTGGATCGTGCTGTAGTTTGGGGTGCAAAATACACCTTTAATGATGACTTAAATGCATCTTATTATGGTGTTGACGTTAAAGATAAATTAGATCGTCATTATGTCAATGCCAACTATAGCTATGCTTTGGCAAATGAAAGCACTTTAACTCATAGCTTTAGTGGTTATCATACTGAATTCGAAGCTGGTAGCTCATCAAATATTGAGACTTTGACTGAAGATAAACAGAACTCTATTTGGGCGATTTCTAGTACGTATAGTAAAGATGTACATAACGTAATGCTTGCTTATCAACAAAATACTGGCAGCTTAGGCTACGATTATGGCAACAACGCTGACGGTGCACAAAGTATTTACCTACCGAACTCTTATCTTTCAGATTTTATCGGCAAAGATGAAAAATCACTTGGCCTACAATATAATTATAACTTTAAGAATCACGGTTTAGCAGGTTTAAACTGGACTTCTGCATTTGTCTATGGATGGGATATTGATGTTCTTGACAACGAGCAAGAAGGACAAGAACGTGAATTTTTTAATCAAGTGAAATATACAGTTCAATCTGGTTTTGCGAAAGACGCGAGCCTTCGCGTACGTCACTCATATTACCGTGCAAATGATAGCTACAAATCTATTTATATGAATGATACCAATGAATGGCGTATCTGGTTAGACATTCCTGTGAAATTATTCTAATTCACTCGAAGTTCAAGCCATAAAAAAAACCTGCACAATGTGCAGGTTTTTTCATTAAGCTTTAAAAATTTAAAGTCTTAAACTAACGCAAAGCAATTATTTGTTTGCTTCTGCATATGCAGCAATTGAGTCCAATACTTCTTGTTTCGCAACATCAGCACCTTCCCAACCGCTTAACTTAACCCATTTTCCAGGCTCTAAGTCTTTGTAGTGCTGGAAGAAATGTTCAATTTGGCTAATCAACAATGGCGGAAGATCAGTATATTCCTGAATATCTTTGTAGATTGGAGTCAATTTGTCGTGTGGAACTGCAACCAGTTTCGCATCAACACCACCATCATCTTCCATGTTCAGTTTACCAACAGGACGGCAACGGATCACAGAACCTGGCTCTACTGGGTGTGGCGTTACAACCAATACGTCAAGTGGATCACCATCAAGAGAAAGTGTATTAGGTACATAACCGTAGTTTGCTGGGTAGAACATTGCTGTACCCATGAAACGGTCTACGAATAATGCATCAGAATCTTTATCAATTTCGTATTTGATCGGTGCTGCATTGGCAGGAATTTCGATAATGACATAGATGTCGTTTGGCGCATCTTTACCCGCTGGGATATTGCTGTAGCTCATAGCATCACTCTTTAACAAGTTATATCTTTTAAAAAACCGCGACAATTATAACGGTTTTTAAAGAAATTTTTGGATTTTAAAATATCGAACTGTAAATATGTCCGCGAACTGTAATTGATTGCTTAAACGATCTTGATGATCAGCAGCAATAAAGCCACAGGACATAAGATTGAAAGCAGCCAGACGATCGAACGTAAAGTCGCCCAGTTGGCCAGATAACAAATGCCGTACAACACACGAAATACCAGATAGGCTATCCCGAAGGTCATGACCAGGGTTTGAGGAACCACCATATATTCAGCCATTAAAATAGCGGCAATAAACAATGGTAAACTTTCAAAACTATTTTGTTGAACCGCATTGGCACGGCTCGAGAGCCCGGTTGATTTTGCTAAAAACTCTCGTGGGTTCTGATTGTCTTTTGCGCTAAAGCCTGCCGATTTCTTTGCAATCAAAGTAAATACATAAGGCAAAAGACAAGCGGCTAAAATGAGATAAATCACCCCACTAATGCTGTGCATCTGTTTTTTCTCATGAAAATTTTATATCTATCATAGCATGGTGTTTCGTGAATAAATTTTGTTAAATAGAGTGTTTTTTATTACTTAAGAAGGATTCACTATGGTCGCGCCTGAGCAAAATGAAATGTTCGATGTCCTCGATAAACAGCGCCAGCATCAACGTCAAGTGGATCGCGTATTAAAAATCGTGCTGCCGATTGTGGCTTTTTTGATGGCCGTGATTTGTGCCAATATGAATATCTGGTCGCCGATCTTTAGCTTTGCCATTTTATGGATTGCCTTTTATGCCGTCGGCATCAAGCGCATGCCAATCTGGCACTGGGTGGTAGCCATTTTGGTCTATTGTGTGGTCGACAATATTCTGAGTTATGGCAACTTTAACCAGACAGGATTTACCCGCCAATTTGGCACCATGTTTATTTTTCTGGGAGTAGTCGGTGTAGGACGTCCTTATTTTGACCGCTGGCTGATGAAAAAATAAAAACCTGCAAATAAAAAAAGCGCCATCAGGCGCTTTTTTTAATATCGAGTTTAAGCTGTTTTACGTAAATCTTTACGCAGGATTTTACCCACGTTCGATTTCGGTAATTCGTCCATAAACTCCACATAGCGTGGACGTTTATAACCGGTCAGATTTTCTTTAGCGAAGGCCAAGACTTCTTCTGTGGTCAAAGACGGATCTTTTTTCACAACAAACAGTTTCGGTACTTCACCAGATTTTTCATCTGGCACACCAATCGCAGCCACTTCCAGTACTTTTGGATGGGTTGCAACAACTTCTTCAATCTCAGATGGATACACGTTAAAACCAGACACTAAAATCATGTCTTTTTTACGGTCTACGATTTTCACATAACCACGTGAATCCATGACACCGATATCACCAGTACGGAAGAAGCCATTAACCATGACTTTTTCAGTTTCGTCTGGGCGGTTCCAGTAGCCTTTCATGACCTGAGGACCACGGATTGAAATTTCACCTTGCTCACCCAGTGCAACTTCATTGCCGTCATCATCCAGAATCGCCACTTCAGTTAATGGCAATGGAATACCGATGGTGCCACTGAATTCTTCAGAAGCAGGCGGGTTTGCCGTTGCAACCGGAGAGGTTTCAGACAAGCCATAACCTTCAACAATATTGGTTCCAGTGAGCTTTTTCCATGCTGCTGCTGTAGAAGGAAGTACCGCCATACCGCCGCCCATCGCCATTTTCAATTTGCTATGATCAAGCTGTTTGAACTCTTCATTGTTCACCAGCGCATTGAATAGTGTATTCACTGCCGGGAAGAAAGTCGGCTGGTATTTACGTAGTTCCTTCATCACCGCAGGAAGATCACGCGGATTCGGAATCAGGACGTTGGCCTGACCTTTATACATGCCATAAAGTGCGCACACCATGAATGCAAAGATATGATAAAGCGGCAAGGCACAGAAAATACGGTCATCTGGCTGGCCATCTTGTGCACCAAACTTACTCTGGAAGATCCCGTCACACTGCAACATGTTCGCAACCAGGTTACGATGTGTCAGTTCAGCCCCTTTCGATACGCCGGTAGTACCACCAGTATATTGTAGAACCGCGGTATCGCTCAGGCTCAACTCAGGACGTTTGTAATTGCTCGGGCTAATTTTATTTAATGCCGTATTGAATTTCACGTGGCCTGGAATGTCCCAAGCTGGAATCTGCTTACGCACAGAACGCAAGACAAAGTTCACCAGAGTTCCTTTCAAAGCACCCAGCATATCGCCTACAGAAGCAATAACCACATGTTTTACCGGGGTTTTACCCAGAATCGCTTGGTAAACAGAGGCAAAGTTCTCAATAATCACCAGGACTTCAGAACCTGAGTCATTAAGTTGATGCTCAAGTTCACGCGAAGTATAAAGTGGATTGACGTTGACCAGTACCAACCCTGCGCGGAAAACCCCAAGTGCCACGACCGGATACTGAAGAACGTTTGGCATCATCACCGCCACACGTGAACCTTTTGCCAACCCCAAGCTTTGTAAATACGTTGCAAACTTACGGCTCGCCTCTTCCAGATCATTGAAAGTCATGGCCTTATCCATAAAGATAAAGGCATCACGCGAACCAAATTTTTGGAAATTACGTTCAAAAACATCGACTAGAGAAGTATTCTCTGCCGGTAATTCTACTGTTTCCGGAATCCCTGTCTTTTGGTATTCAGCCAACCAAATTTTTTCCATAATGCCCATCTCTCCAATCATAATCCTTAGTGTTTTCAACTGTTTTTTTCAATATCACACGCCATTTTTAGACTTGTATATGTGCAATATTGCATCCATCTTGTTGAATCGTTGTTCATATATAACGTATTTTACAGGATGGATGCTAGTCTTATCTTTGAATCAACAGTTTATTTGCTTTTTGATATCCGCGTGGTAAAAGCTGTCCTTTTGCACCGCGCTTGCCGATATATTTCTGCAAATCATCCCCTTTTAATTTTAACTGCTGTTGTCCTGCAAGCACTTGAATTATTTCATCAAGCTTCAATATTGTCATGGACAAAATTTGATCACCACCTTCAAGTTGTATCAATTTATTTCCTTTACCTTTGTTCAATACAGGCAATTCTGCCAAATCGACAATCAACAGGCGTCCTGCTGAACTGAGCAGTGCAACATGCGTGGCATCTTCGAGTGGCTGCAGGCTCATGACTTGCGCCCCATCGGATAAGTTCAGGAAGGCCTTCCCTGCTTTGGCATTGGTATCCAGCTGTTTGGCCTGCGTTTTAAAACCATAGCCCTTGTTACTCAGCGCCAGGACTTCCGTCTCATCCTCTGCAACAAAGACCTGTTTAAAACCGATGCCGCTGGCAGGTGATAATTTTGAACTTAAAGGTTCACCCAGACCACGCGCCGACGGCAGGTTATTGATTGGCAAGGCATAACTACGTCCCGATTCATCCAATACATAGACACGCTGATTGGATTTGCCCTGTGCATGACTGAGATATTGATCACCGGCACGGAAATTCAGATTTTCAGCGTCAACATCATGGCCTTTGGCACAGCGAATCCAGCCAGCTTCCGACAAAATAACGGTCACAGGATCGGCTGGTAACATTTCATTTTCATTAATCGCAGCAGCTTCGGCACGTTGCACCAGTGGCGAACGGCGATCATCGCCAAATTTCTTGGCATCATCTTTCAGTTCATTGATGATCAGCGCTTTTAAAGATTCCGGATTGGCCAGCTGTTCACGAATCACCGCAGCCTTCGCTTCCAGCTCGTCCTGCTCACGGCGCATTTCCATTTCTTCAAGCTTGGCCAAATGACGCAATTTCAGCTCCAGAATGGCTTCGGCCTGAATCTCATCAATGCCAAAGCGTTCCATTAACACGGGCTTGGGCTGATCTTGTTCACGAATAATCTGAATCACTTCATCGATACTCAAGTAGGCAATGATCAGCCCCCCCAGAATATGCAGGCGTTTTTCGATTTTGTTCAGATGATATTGCAGACGACGGGTCACCGTGGTTTTACGGATCTCGATCCATTCCAGTAAAATGCGACGAATCGATTTCACCTGTGGACGGCCATCAGCACCAATCATATTCATGTTGACACGGTAGCTCGATTCCAGATCAGTGGTGGCAAATAAATGACTCATCACCGCTTCGGCATCAATCCGGTTAGAACGCAATACAATCACTAAACGGGTTGGATTGGCATGATCCGATTCATCCCGTACATCGCTGACCAAAGGCAGTTTCTTGGCCTGCATCTGGTCGGCAATCTGGGTGATGATTTTGGAGCCTGAGACCTGATATGGCAGTTCGGTAATCACAATTTCATTTTTATCGACGGTATAGACCGCGCGCATACGATAACTACCACGACCTGTGACCTGAATTTTTAACAGTTCAGCAGGTGGGGTAATAATTTCTGCTTTGGTCGGCAAGTCCGGCGCAGGAATATATTCTGAGATTTTTTCATCGGTCAGATTCGGGTTACGAATCAGGGCAATGGTGCCTTTAATCACTTCACGCAGGTTATGCGGCGGAATGTCGGTGGCCATACCGACGGCGATTCCCGTTGTACCATTTAAGAGAATATTCGGTACACGTGCCGGCAAGTTCACCGGCTCTTTCATCGAACCGTCAAAGTTGTCCTGCCAGTCACAGGTACCCTGACCCAGTTCAGACAGTAACAGTTCACTGTACTGAGACAGTTTGGCTTCGGTATAACGCATTGCGGCAAAAGACTTCGGATCATCGGGTGAGCCCCAGTTGCCCTGTCCTTCAATAAACGGATAACGATAGCTAAACGGCTGTGCCATCAGCACCATGGCTTCATAACAGGCCGAGTCACCATGCGGATGATATTTACCCAGTACGTCACCGACGGTACGTGCAGATTTCTTTGGTTTGCTGGTCCATTTCAGGCCCAGCTCACTCATGGCATAGACAATACGGCGCTGTACCGGTTTCAGGCCATCACTGATGTGCGGTAATGCCCGATCCATAATCACGTACATGGCGTAATTCAGATAAGCTTGTTCGGTAAATTCTGCTACGGAGCGGTTTTCTGTCGCATGATGCGCAAGGCTTGTCATAACAACCTATAGTCCTAAATAATTCGTTTTTGTATCAATGTTTCTTATGCTATGTCGCGGCTGGGGATGACACAAGAGCATCAAATGCCTCAGCGCGACAATTTGTGTCTTATGGCCTAAAAATATCCACTTTATAGACCCTAAGCAACTAAAAATTCATCAAGTTTATAAGCCCATCGACTCAAGGGTCTTGCCTTTGGTTTCTTCACCCAAAACCAGAATCACGATTGCAACGGCAACCAGAACCGCAGTAAACATGGTGAAGACATAACTGAAACCATTTGGCATGCCCATCAGATGGGTGACAGCAAAAGGTGCTGCGATGCCCCCAATTCGGCCTACTGCGCCAGCCCAGCCTGAACCAAAAGCACGGATATTGGTTGGATATTGTTCTGGTGTATAGGTATAAAGCACGCCCCAAGCACCCAGATTAAAGAAGGACATCAGACAGCCCCAGATCACAATTTCGGTGACACTGCCCGACTGGCCAAAGAAATATGCCGAGATGGCACACATGCCGATGAAACCTGCCAAGGTCGGTTTACGACCGAGTTTTTCGACCAGCCATGCTGCCACCAGATAACCGGGCAACTGCGCTAAAATCATAATCAGCACGTATTCAAAGGACTGGACGATGCTATAGCCTTCTTTGACCAGCAAACTTGGCAACCAGGTAAAGATGCCATAATAAGAAAATATAATACCGAACCAGATCAGCCACAGCATGAGGGTACGACGCGCAAAGATACCCGACCACAACTGGGTAAATGAAATATGCTGTTTCTCTGCGACCGGCTTCACTTCAAAGATTTCATAAACTTCAACGCCGCATTGACGCTCGATCTTTTTCACCAGTGCCGAAGCTTCTTCTACACGGCCACGGTTAATCAGAAATGGAATAGATTCCGGCACCATTTTCCAGATCACAATCGCATATAGCGCAGGCAGACCACCGATCAGGAAAGCGGTTTGCCAGCCAAAATCCGGAATGACAAAGCGCGATACCAGAGCCGCAACCAACCAGCCCAGTCCCCAGAAGCTTTCCAGCAATACGATAAAACGGCCACGCACATGCGCAGGAATATATTCACTGACCAGCGTCACTGCCACGGGTAACTGTCCACCCAGACCTAAACCGACGATAAAACGAAACACCAACAACCAGGTCAAATTCGGTGCAAAAGCGCAGGCCGCTGTAGCCAAGCTATAAATCACCAGTGTCACAGCGAATACGGTTTTACGGCCGAAACGGTCTGCCAGACCACCTGAACAGATTGCACCGATTGCCATACCAACAAAACCAATCGACACTACCCAGCTTTTTTGATCCGCAGTCATCTGCCAGTCTTCAGCCATTTTTGCCAGAATAAACGAAATCAATCCGGTATCCATGGCATCAAACATCCAACCGAGTCCAATCACCACCAGCAAGGTGTAATGAAACCGACCAATCGGTAAGCGTTGTATGCGAGAAACTAAATCCATAACAAAAATCTCTGATCAGGTGGAACGGGAGATGCTGCTTTCTCAACAGGTAGGCTGCTTTGTATTTTTTATACTATGAATTAAGCTGAATGCGGCTATTTTTTATAGCCGCATTCATGACGATTACAAATCAGGATTCGTCTTTGGAAGATGCCGAATGTTCATCATCTTCTTTATAAATGAATTTTGGCATTTCCAGTCCAAAATAGATGGCGATCAAACGCAAGCTAAAGCCGAAAATCAGGGTGGAAAGAATGGTCAGGTCCTGCGACAAGCCGTAATGGCTACAGAGCCAGTAAAAGATCACTGAAACAAAAGCAATACTGGCATACAGTTCACGACGGAAAACCAAAGGTACATCATTACATAGGATGTCACGCAAGATCCCGCCGGATACACCGGTCAAGACACCTGCAACGGCACTCACCACAAAACCATGTCCCATTTCCAGAGCAATCTGGCAGCCAATAATGGTAAAACCAATCAGACCCAAGGCATCCAGTACCAGGAAGACATTACGTAACTGGCGCATCCATTTTGCAATCAGGATGGTGACGAAAGCAGCGCAACAGGTCAGCACCAGATATTCGGGGTGTTTGACCCAGGTTAAAGGATAATGTCCCAGCAGAACATCACGAACCGACCCACCACCCAGTGCCGTAACACAGGCAATGATCATGACACCAAACCAGTCCATGCTGCGCCGGCCAGCGGACAGTGCCCCGGTCATCGCTTCAGCGGTAATTGCAATAATATAGATGACGGTCAGTAACATCGCCCTGCTTCCACCTGAGGCTTTGAGATGGCGCTTATTCTAAGCTAAATCTATGTGAAAGTTATAAAAATCCCGCACAACATTGCTTAAATTTTTTCCCCGAGCCACAAATGCAAACCTGTTTCATGCTGAGTTTCTGCTCCGTGGTCGGGTCCAGAAAATACCAGTGGCCTTCAAATTTTACAAAATGCGAAGCTTCATGATGCACGTGTGCCTGCTTGCCATCATGAAAATGCGCCTTAAACTCGACTAAGGCGTGATTTTTATCTAATTTTTCATTGGCTTGAACAATCTCAAGCTTTAACCACTGATTGGCTTTACTCCAATCACTAATGGCTTGCAAATCCAGTGCCTGCTGCTGACCCAGCGCAGTCGTGGTTTTGATGTAATCGATTTCATGCTTGGCAAAGGCACTATAACGGGAACGCATCAGTTGCTGCGCAGTCTCTGCGACCTGTTGTCCAGTATGTAAGGGCTGACAGCAGCTATGATATTCACCTTGTCCGCATGGACATGCTTCTGACATTTCAGTTCCATAAAAATAGCCCGACAATGCGGGCTATTTTAGCAAACTTTACCAACCCAACGCTGACTATAGTTTAGTCCTGCGCAGGAAGCTGCGGAATGATATGCACTTTATCAATCTTATGACCGTCCATGGTCACCACCTCAAAGATATGCCCGTCTGCTTCAAACTTTTCACCGCTGTGCGGTAAACGTGCCATATGGAATAACACATAGCCAGACAGGGTCGAATATTCTTCAGTTTCATTGACCAGATCACGATCCAGCAGCAAGGAAACGTGACGAATATCGGTGGAACCGTCCAGAATCAGGCTGCCATCATCCAGACTTTCTGCTGCCACTTGCAGCTCATCTTCATCTGGAAATTCACCGGCAATCGCTTCAAGGATATCAATCGGTGTGGCAATCCCTTCAATTGAACCATATTCATTCAGCACAATTGCCATCTGTAAGGGCGCTTGACGCAATTGATCCATCACCATCAGTACCTGAGCATTTTCATGCACGATGACTGGCTCACGTAAATGCTTTTCAAAGTCCAGCACCCCAGTTTCAATATATTCATTCAGGACTTTATGGGTCAGCACCACACCGGCAATATTGTCCAGTTCGCCGCGAGCGATGATCAAACGCGAATGGCTCATCTGCAACAATTGTGCTTTGATGCTGTCGGCATCATTGTCCAGATCGATCCATTCCAGTTCGGGACGCGGCGTCATCACCGATTTTACCGGACGTTCAGACAGACCCAAAACTCCCTGCACCATGACACTGTGATAGATGCCGTTGTCATCATTAAAGACTTCATCAGCAAAGGCACGGGTTGCCAGAACATCTTCCGGCTCCGAAGAATCATTGTCCTGAGCAGGTTTACCACCGAGCATCCGCATCACTGCAGAAGCAGTTCGGTAACGCATATCCGTGGTGGTCACCATTTTTTCCTGATTGCGTTTCATGGTCTGATTAATAAACTCGACAATGACAGAGAAGCCAATTGCTGCGTATAAGTAACCTTTCGGAATATGGAAACCAAAGCCTTCTACCACCAGCGAGAAACCGATCATCATCAGGAAGCCAAGACACAGAATCACCACGGTCGGATGCTTATTGACGAAATCCATCAAGGCTTTGGATGCCCATAGCATAATCCCGATGGCAATAATCACGGCAATCATCATCACAGACAGGTCTTTGACCATGCCCACCGCAGTAATCACGCTGTCGAGCGAGAATACCGCATCCAGGACTACAATCTGGACAATGACCATCCAGAATACCGCATGTACCGGATTTTCTTCTTTAATGACAGGTTTGGCTTCCAGACGCTCATGCAGTTCCATGGTGCCTTTGAACAGCAGGAATACCCCACCAAACAATAGAATCAGATCCCGGCCCGAGAAAGCATGATCAAAGATCTGGAACAGTGGATCGGTGAGCGTTACGACCCAGGCAATCGAAGCCAGCAAGATCAAACGCATCACCAGGGCCAGCATTAAGCCCACAACCCGTGCAGTATTACGTTGTTCTGGTGGGAGTTTTTCCGCCAGAATGGCAATAAAAACCAGATTGTCGATCCCGAGTACAATCTCAAGAACAATTAATGTGAGTAAACCGACCCAGGCTGAGGGGTCAGACATCCATTCAAAGATCATACGCTTGGCTCCTGAAACTCAGGACTGCTGTACTGAATGAACTGAGGCTGAAATGAAACAGCATAATATTTTTGATATTGAATAATATCAATTATTTGATGGCGATTTATAGCGTTACACGGCCAACGACCACTACCCATTTTCGTTCTATTGTTGTGAAACCAATTTTCAGTATATCAAGATCAAATCTAAATTCACCTGTTTTCATGGCTGTTTGTCGATGAATTTCGCTTGCCTGTTTATGGTGAAATGGTACCTGCTCACAGAATTGTCATATTTATTAATTAAGCTGTAGTCACAAGAAAGAAAAATGATAAGGTGAAGAAAAGAAATGCAAAGCGTAATTCAAATGACAGATTATTTTAAAGACAACTCCCCAAAAACAACTCGCCCTCTAGTGGCACTCTATTGTGGTTCACGTGCAGGCA
>SMEP01000463.1_pt1 | contig 34691 bp, 30 predicted proteins | sample 2456231 | NCBI WGS metagenome assembly SMEP01 (sample SAMN10132595, study PRJNA489261) | soil metagenome | isolation source: day1 control-silty clay loam soil ammended with raw manure from dairy cow... | place: USA | collected 2015-05-15
TAGTGCTGTGGCCACCACAAACATCGGGATTTTCATGGCTTCTAGTGGAGTTTGATCGACCTGCAAATTGACATAATCTTCAACTTTCTTGCCATCAAAAAATCCTTTTCTGGCCAGTTTGATATCACGGACATCATTCGGTCGCATGCTGAGAGCAATATTGCGCAGTTCAATCGCCGGTTTACCACTGGCATAAATAGATCCAACGATACTACCGGCACTGGTTCCGACAATAAAATCTGGTTGAATACCCGCCTGCTCTAGTACTTCCAGCGCACCAATATGCGCATAGCCACGCGCACCACCACTGCCTAGGACTAAAGCAACTACGGGACGCTGTTGGGTTTGCTTGATCTTTTGAAAATCAATTTGATTCAGACGTGCCTGAGCTTCTCCGCGTTGTGCAGCAGGTTGCAAATGACTGGTTGCCGCTTGGGCTGTCATTGGAGTCGTTTGGCAAGCACTTAGGCCAAATGTACCCAGTATCACCATACTCAACACATATTTCTGCATGCAGAGAATGTCCTCATTAATCTAAAGCAGCATAGTGTATAAACACATGCATAAATAGTCTGTAGAATTTCGTAAAACTGTCATACAGTTCAGCTACTTTATCTTCATTTTTCCCCATAACAGTATGCCTTCAATCTCACTGTACCGGATTTTCCTGATTTTTCTGCAACTGGGCTGCATTTCATTTGGCGGTCCGGCAGCACATTTGGTGTTTTTTCACCGAAAATTTGTGACCCAACTGCAATGGCTGAATGACACCCAGTACAGTCAACTGGTCGCTTTGGCGCAACTTTTACCCGGGCCGAGCAGCAGTCAGGTGGGGCTTTCGATCGGTTATCTACAACGGGGCTATACTGGTGCCGTGATCGCATGGCTGGGTTTTACCCTGCCCTCAATGATTCTGATGGGCTTGGTAGCGTTATTGGGTCAAAGCTATTTTCATATTTTAAACTCAAACAGCTTTCATACCATCCAGCTAATTGTATTTTCTGTAATCGCTTGGGCATTCTGGCAAATGCTGAGAAGCTTCTGTAAAACGGCCTGGCAATATGCGGTCTTAATACTCTCAGCAGTATTACTGATGGTGGTTTCAGCGAGTTTTAACCAAATTCTGGTGATTATGCTGGGCGCAATCTGTGGACTCTTGGCTGGACATTTTTCTCAATCAGATTCGAAACCCAAAGAAATTAACAAAACGGCAATCAGCTCGCCTTATATTCGATCTGCCGCTGCACCCTATTGGTTACTGGCATTTATCTTGCCGTTTATTCTACTCCCCTTAGCGGGGAAATTTTGGGGTGAATCAGACCTGCAATTTTTTGCCAATTTCTATCAGACTGGCTCGCTGGTGTTTGGTGGCGGTCATGTGATTTTACCTTTGTTGCATCAGGACTTTGTCACAACCGGTTTGGTGAGTGCACAATCTTTTGATCTTGGCTATGCATTTGTCCAGCTCATGCCAGGACCTTTGTTCAGTTTTGCCAGTTATATCGGGGCCTTGCTGCCTTGGACGCCTTATGTCTGGCTGAATGCAGTTTTAGCGACCTGTGCAATCTTTTTACCTTCATTTTTCCTGATCTTTGCCACCTTGCCCTACTGGTCATGGTTGATGCAGCAGCGCCATATTCATCAGGCGGTGATGGGCATCAATGCTGCGGTGGTGGGTCTGTTACTGTATTTATTGCTGGATCTTTCACAACGCTATTTTAGTTATGGCTCCGACCTGGTCTTTGTCGCGGTGATGATTGCCCTGCTACGTTCAAAATTACCGGTCTGGTTCAGCCTGATTTTCGGCTTCGTGCTTTATCAAAGTTATTTAAATTTCTTCTAAATAAAACATTGGCACAAAAAAGCCCCGAATGATCGGGGCTTTTTATTTCAAGTCTTACCAGATATCTGATTTAACCTTGTCTTTAAATTTAGGATGGTTATCCAGTTTAAATTCAGGCTCTTTCACACCGCGCTTCAACTGACCGGTATAGTCTTTGAGTAGCATCAGCAGGAATGGCATCAGCAACAGGATCGCAATCAAGTTGATACTTGCCATCACACCCATGAACAGATCCGCCATATTCCAGATCAATGGCACGCTGGCGATGGAACCGAAATACACCATCACCAATACAAATAAACGGAAAATCAACATAACCCGGCTATTGTTATTGATGAACTGGACGTTTCCTTCGGCATAGGCATAGTTACCAATAATCGAAGAATAGGCAAACAGGAACAGAATCAAAGCCAGGAAGTCATCACCCCAGGCACCAATCTGGCTTTCGAGTGCCATCTGGGTCAAGGTCACGCCTTCAAAGCCTGCATTTTCATACAGACCCGAAACCAGAATAATAATCGCGGTACATGAACACACCACAAAGGTATCTACAAATACTCCGAGCATCTGTACCAGACCCTGGTTGACTGGATGTTTGACATCCGAGGCTGCAGCAGCATTCGGTGCCGAACCCATCCCTGCCTCGTTAGAGAACAGACCACGCTTGATCCCCATCATCATGGCCATAGACACCATGGCACCAAAGAAACCACCAGCAGCGGCTTCAAATTCAAAGGCTTTACTGAAAATAAGCTGGAAGATGGATGGGAGCAGATCGTAATTGATAACCGCAATATATAAAGCCACCGCCAGATACAGTAGCGCCATAAAGGGCACTACCTTTTCTGCCACTTTGGCGATACGTTTAATACCGCCAAAAATGATTGTAGCTGTAATCAATACTAAGACTAGCCCAATCCAGGAAACTTCAAAATCCAATCCGCCTAAAGGCAAAATGATATTGGCCTGATCCCAGCCCCATGCGTGTGATGTTGCACCGGTAATGGCATTGGCCTGAACCGCATTAAACACAAAACCATAGGTCGTGATCAATGCAATTGCAAAGACAATCCCGAGCCATTTCTGTTTTAGACCCTGAGTAATGTAATACGCGGGGCCACCACGGAATTGCTGGTTTTTATGATCGCGCACCTTAAACAATTGCGCCAATGAGGATTCCACCAAAGCAGAGCTCATACCCAGAAATGCAGTAACCCACATCCAGAACACCGCGCCCGGTCCGCCAATCGCAATGGCAATGGCCACACCGGCGACATTACCCACCCCGACCCGGCTTGCAAGACCAGTCACAAAGGCCTGAAACGGGGTAATGCCGTGCGCATCCTGAACCTTGCCACGGCTGCCTTTCATGACTTTCATGCTGTGCCAGAACAAACGAATTTGTACTGCACCCGTCATGATTGTATAGAAAATACCAACTGCGACCAGAAACACCACCAGAAAGTCCCACAAAGGACCATTCACGGCATTAATCCAGCCAAGCAATGTTTCATTTAACTGATCATTCATGTCACATCCTTATGAGCTTATGACTCATCGTATCAGGTCTAAATTATACAAAGAACTTCAAGATCATTTGAATAACAGTGGCATTGATTAGGTCAACAAAGAACGCGCCACATAATGGAACGATCAGGAAGGCCTTATGCGACGCACCATACATATTGGTAATCGCCTGCATATTGGCAACCGCTGTCGGTGTTGCACCCATACCATTGCCCATCAGGCGGAAAGTTACAAAACCGGCATACAAAGCCATGGTGATAGTCTGTGCACCCAGAATTACCATCAGTGGTCCTGCAAGGTCAGCCAATTGCCATAATTTCAATGACAACAATGCCATCGCCAAGTACAGCGACAATGAAGCATTACCGAACACATCAATCGCACGATCGAAAATCTGAACTTTGAAAATACCTTCCAGTACATTACGCAGGATGACACCACCCGCCAATGCCCACACGAATGTTGGCAGTTCAAATGCAGTACCTTTACTGAAACCCGTCATAAACTCTGCAAAAGCCAAACAGCCTGCAAATAGACCCAAGCAGTCGCCAGGTTATAACGGTTGATCAGCAACTTGGCCAAAGGTCCGCCAATAATACCGCCGATAATCAATCCAAAAGTCGCACTGGCCATACCTAGTGCCAGCGCACCTTGAATACCATGTTCAACTTCAAAAATTTCCCCCCATGCCCCCGCGGTACCATGACCACCGGTTAAGGTAACTGAGCCTGCAATCAGGCCAATCAATGGGTCAATACCGAGCAAGGTGGCCAGACTCATGCCGACTGCATTTTGCAAAATAATGAAAGCCGAAACAGCAAACAGGGCAACTTGGAAAAGTTGGCACTCAGACCAATCGAAGCAAAGAAAATCAGCATAAAGCTGGTTTGTAATTCTGCACTGGTGGTGATGCTATATCCCCACAATGAATGCACCAGCAATGAGATGATCGCCGCAACCAAACCGCCCGCGACCGGCTCAGGAATATTGTAGCGCTTTAAAAAATCGATTTTATTAACCAGGAATCGGCCGAGTAACAAAACAATAACTGCGGCAATCAAGGTATAAAATGCGTTAAAAGTAAAATCCATAATTTTTTGCCCAAGATAATGTTGATTTTTTATCATTCTAAAAGTGATGCAGAGATACCGAGCTTTAGATCTCTCATCGATTTCGACCTAAAATATTCTGACCTCATCTAATGCTTTTAAAATAACAAAATGATCCACCATCTCTTTCAAACTTATGAATATCATCATCACGATCATATTCAACAAATGAGAGATTTATAAAAGCCAAAATACAGCTTTGATTTAAGCTCTATTGCTGTCAATGAATGGTATAAGCATACAAATTTAACAGGAGAGTCAGATCTATAAGACTGTGTTCTACTTCTCAAAAAACACCAAGGTTTAGTGAGCGCTTTTAACCTGACTAGCTTAATTCAAGCCACTTGGAATAGCGTTATTTAAAATAAATCTTGTGCATGCCGACCTTGAATTTTCCCAAAGCGCATGGATTAAGATGAAAAGCTGCATATTATGCTGTTTCTTTGTATAAAGTTTTATTGTTTTTTATTAAGAATAGTTAATCAATCTATAAAAAATAATTATTAGTCTAGGGTTTTTAGATGAGGGTCAAACTCTCTAGTTATCGAAAAAAAATATTAATCTCTTACTTAAAACTTTATCAAACCAAGAAATTTCAATGGAATTAACGTGCTTTTCTATCCCAATCCACTTCATCTGTGCAGGCAATTAGTATGTTCAAATGGTTCAAGCATCCGAGTTTTAAGCTAATTTTTAATTTCATCAAAGCTTTTTAACCAATGTCCTGACTATTTGACTGAGGCTATTTAAAACATCAAGCTAGATATCAATCTTTTGTTTCACTGATAAATACTTTTTCCATTCTGGCCCGCGATTTAATTTTTCTGTCCACCCTACTGTTTGTTTAGTTTATAGTCATTCAAAACTTCATATGGATATTCGATTGGACATCAAAATGGATCAAAAACTTGTTCATGCTGTAGATCAAACGATCACCTCTCGCCATTCGGTGCGCGCTTTTTTAAATACGCCGGTCAGTACAGACATCTTGAAACAGATTTTAACTGTGGCCAGCCGCGCACCTTCGGGCACCAATACCCAACCTTGGAAAGTCTATGTTGTGACAGGTAAAAAACGCGATGAACTGGTAGAACGCGTCTGTCAGGCCCAAATGCAAATCTATGCCAATCCCGAGCTGGCGGAACAATACCAAGAAACCTTTGCCTATTATCCTGAACAATGGCTCTCGCCGTTTATTGAACGTCGTCGTGAAAATGGTTGGGGCTTATATGGTTTGCTGAATATTCAAAAAGGCGAAAAAGAAAAAATGGCACGGCAGCAGCTGCGTAATTTTGAATTATTTGATGCACCGGTGGGACTGTTTTTTACCGTACATCGCTCTTTGGCCATTGGTTCGAAAATGGATATTTCGATGATGATCCAGAATGTCATGATTGCAGCAAAAGCCCGCGGTCTGGACACTTGCCCGCAGGCCGCCTGGAATCATTTCCATCCCATCGTACTCGATCTGGTCGGTGCACCTGAACATGAAGAACTGGTCTGTGGCATGGCCTTGGGCTATGCCGATCCAGAGCAGATCATTAACAGCTTTATTACGCCGCGTGTCCCGGTAGAAGAATTCGCTGTATTTATTGATGAGTGATTGAATCAAGGCTGAGTCTATCGACTTGGCCTTATTTTCAGATCTTTAGATTTTATCTGGCCAGAGCCAGATCAGGCATTTATTCATGTTTGAATACTGGCAGCTCAAGTTGACAAATTGCCCAGACGGCAATACAAACAAAAACCAGCATAATCAATGCCATATTTAATAAAGCATTCCAAACCAGAAAATTTAGTAAAAGCCCGCCCAATAAGCCACAGACAAATTGCATACTGCCCATAATCGCGCTAGCAGTTCCTGCACGTGCACCCTGCTTCGCCATAGCCAATGCCATAGCATTCGGGCCAGTAAAACCGATCGACGCCACCACGACAAACATGCCCAGCAAGACCAATGCAATAGAATCTACATCCAGATAGCCAAGCAATACTAAAACGAAAACACCCACTAACTGTAGAACAATGCCGATTTTAAGGCGTTGCAATATCGAGAAACGCCCAGCCAGACGTTTATTCAAGGTCGAAAATAACATGATCCCGACAGCATTGGCACCAAAGGCATAGGCAAACTGCTGCTCAGTCAGTTGATAACGATCCATCAAAATGGCCGAAGATGCACTGATATAACAGAACATCACCGCACTGGAAAAACAGCCGGCATAAAGCGGATGTCGAAAGCTTTGATCCTGAAAAATGCTACGGTACAAACTTAGAACCTGTTGAACGTTCAGCTTGAGACGGCGTTCTGGTTCCAGAGTTTCTTTAAAGAGAAAATGTACACAGGCCAGACTCAGCAGACCGCAGCCCATCAGCACCAAAAAAATCACATTCCATTCATAAAACATCAACACCCAGGCCCCCAGACTCGGCGCGAGAATGGGTGCAATCGCGGTCACAATCATCATGCTGGCAAAAGCCTGAGCTGCTGAATGCATATCCAGACGATCACGAATGGCCGCACGGGCCATGACCACCCCGACACAACCACCCAAGGCCTGCAGAATCCGTGCAGCGATCAGACTCCATTCATCCTGTGCAAACACACACAGCAGACTTGCCACAATGTATAAACACAGCCCAAAATACAGCGGTGGTTTACGCCCAATCCGGTCACTGATCGGCCCATAAATCAGTTGCCCCACAGCCAGACCGAAGAAGTAAGCCGGCAAGCTATTCGAGACCATTTGGGTACTGACGCCAAAATCTGCTGCCATCGCCGGCAAGGCAGAAAGATACATATCAATGGATAAAGGACGATTTTATTCGATGGCATAAGCATGAAGATTTAAAGCGCTAATATGCAGACAAGTTAACACAGTGCATAGTATGATTTAACTTGAAATGAAATTTTATAAACCTACTATTTTTCATTGGCATATTCAGATTCATCTGTAAGACTGCAGTATAAAGGACGACTTTTGAAATCTTGGCTCACTCGTCTCAAGCAAACCACCTATAATACGACCTTGATGTATAACCTGCGAATGATGACGGCATTTGCAGGTACCGCCTTTGTTCCCTATTTTATGGGGCAACAATTGATGACGATTCCCCTGACTTTAGGCGTGGTCGCAGCCGGTTTAAGCGATATTGATGACCGCTTTTCGGTGCGTATTCTCAATCTGCTATATACCTACATGGGTTTCTTTATTACTGCGGTTGGCGTTTATCTGCTCTATCCTTATCCGCCGCTGTTCGCCTTGGCCTTGATTGTTTCTTGTATTGGCCTGATTCTGCTTGGCTCCCTTGGCAGGCGCTATGCCACAATTTCTTATGGCTGTCTGGTGGTTTCCGTCTATGCCATGCTGGGTGTCGAACTGTTCGATGAATGGTATAAGCAGGCCGGCTTGCTGGTCATCGGTGCGATGTGGTACGGCATTCTGTCGACGCTCAGCTTCCTGGTCTTCCCTGCCCGGTTGGCACAAGACAAGCTTGCCACCTCTTATGCTTCGCTTGGTGACTTTTTATATGCCAAGTCCAATCTGTTTGATGTGGACATGACCCCGACCAGTTATCAGCAGAGCATGATTGATCTTTCTCTTGAAAATGGCAAACTGATTGCCATTTTTAACGAAATGAAAACGGCGCTCTTGACCCGTCTAAAAGGCGACCGTGGGCAAAAAGATACCCGTCGCAGTCTGCAATATTATTTTGTGGCGCAGGATATTCATGAACGTGCCGATTCAGCCCATATTGATTATCAGAAACTGGCCAAGATTTTCCAGCACAGCGACATCCTGTTCCGCTTTCAGCGCATCATGTCGATTCAGGGCAAAGCCTGCAAGGACCTGAGCGAAAGTTTGCTGCTGCGCAAGCCTTATGTACATAACAAACGCTTCAAGCATGCTTTTGACAATCTTCGGCTGTCTCTGGAGAAATTACGTCAGGATCAGCATTATGATCAGGTCTGGATTAATGCCTTATTTTCACTATTTCAGAACCTGAAATCGATTGATGCCCAGTTACGTAACCTGGAAACCGAGCAAAGTATCAAAGCCGAGCGTTTTAAACATATTGAAAACCAGCTCAGAGATGATGACCTGAAAGGCTGGGATGACATCAAGGTTCGAATTAAACAGCATCTCACTCCAGAATCGGTGCTGTTCCGGCATGCCATCCGCCTGTCGATTGTGCTGCTGATCAGCTATATCTTTGTACAGGTCAGCAATATTGAATATGGTTACTGGATTTTATTAACTGCACTGTTTGTCAGCCAGCCAAACTTTAACGCCACCAAGCGGCGTTTACGTCTGCGGATTGTCGGTACCTTGGTCGGTATTATTTTCGGTTATGCCATTTTATATTTTGTACCTTCTGTCGAAGGACAATTATTACTGCTGGTGTTCAGCGGGATCTTGTTCTTTGAATTGCGTAGTAAACAGTATGCCCAAGCCACGGCCTTTATCACGATTCTTGCGTTGATCAACTTCAATCTGGATGGTATGGGCTTTGCTGCGGCTATCCCGCGGATGATTGATACCCTGATTGGCTGTGCCATTGCCTGGTTCGGGGTCAGCTTTATTTTCCCGGACTGGAAGTTCCGACGTTTGCCGCGCAGTATCAAACGCAGCTTGCAGGCAGAAGCGGACTATTTAAGTGAAGTGATCGAGCAATATAAATCGGGGCGTAATAATGGCCTGAAATATCGGATTGTGCGCCGTGCTGCCCACAATACCGATGCAGAGGTGGCTTCACTCATTTCGACCCTGGCCACTGAACCGGATATTGATCCGGTACAAAAATCGCTGGCCTTTGAGTTCCTGTGTCTGAACCATACCTTTATCAGTTATATCGCCGCGCTGGGTGCGCACCGGGGAAGAATTGAGGATCAGGACATTCTGAATTTACTGGATAATGCATTAGAGAACATTCGCGGTGCATTATTACGAGACGAAACGCCCGATTTAAGGGCGCAAAATATGATCGTCCATATTCGTCAGCGCCTGTCACATGATCAGGAACAAGATCAGAAATCTCTGATCATTTTGCAGCAGCTGTCTTTAATGTTCAGTATTTTAAACCAGTTGAGCCAATTGAAACAAAGTTTGAGCCATGAGCGTGATGAACAGGCAACAGAACTCGGTTCATTATAATTTGGATGATTTTGGAACAATATACTCACTGAATTGGTACAATTAATGCTAAACTTTTTACAGTTTTAAATCTGCTAGTTTCACTATGACCGCGAAAAATTTATACGCTTATACCCTACAGCCTGTGAACTATGAAATTTCAGAAGCCGAGCAGCGTCATGCTCAGCTGGTGATCTGGCGTAGTACCAATAAAATTGGCATGAAAGCATGGCTGATCATGGGTGCTGTTGTTGCACTTTCTATTCTGGGCCTTCTGCTTCTCAAGAACTATTCAACCGTGTTCTGCTGGGTGGCGATTGCCTGTGTGGTGTTGTATTACCTGATCCGTACCTTTGGTCTGGAATGGTATGTTAAACGCAAGATGAATGAATTTCCGGTACAGGAAATCAAAGGTGTTCGTCTGGGCGTACAACCGCACGGTATCATCATGCGTCAGAAAATGGGCATGCAGGAAGGTGTGGGTGCGATCAGCTGGAAAGACATTTATGAATGGTACAACACACCAGAATTCATGTTGGTCAATTTCAAGGTAAAAGGCCAGCAAGGTGCTTATATCCTGCCTAAACGTCTGGACAGCAAAAACTTTTCTTTTAACACGATTCGTAAGCATCTAGAAGCAGAAGTTGGCGCAGCCAAACAAATCTAAACTTGTACACGTTTCAACAAAAAACCTCCTGCCCCGGCATGGAGGTTTTTTTAATCCTAAAACAATAAATGATAATGAGAATAAATATTATCCTCAACACCTATAATTCAGTATTAAAGTTCAGTTATAATTTGGCCACTTTTATAAAGCTCACCCTTAATCTGACGACCATGTTTAAAAAAACATTTTTCCAAATCCACTGGTTTCTGGGGATTACAGCAGGTTTAATCCTCTCTTTGATGGGCGTCACTGGCGCAATTTATTCCTATGAACAACAAATCTTAAAATGGATAAATAACGACAGTTATACGGTTCAGGTTCAGCAAGGTGACAAACTTACGCCTGCTCAGCTGTATCAGCATTTTCAAAATACCACTCCAGAGATGAAGATTAACAGTATTAGCGTGGCACAAGATCCAAGTGCTTCAAGTACTGTAAATATTGCCAAAGAGGGAGCACGGCGTGGTCATAACATCCTGATCAATCCCTATACTGCCGAAGTTTTGCCTGAAATTAAGGGTCGGGAATTTTTCCAGTTTATTCAGCAACTGCATCGTAATTTAACGGTTGGCCCGGTCGGCAAACAGATTACCGGTGCTTGTACTTTAATGCTGATCTTTTTCGTCTTGTCCGGTCTTTACCTGCGCTGGCCAAAGCGTCATTCGATCAAGCAATGGTTCTTTGTAAAACCCAAGCTGAAAGGCCGTAATTTTATCTGGGATCTGCATGCTGTTGTGGGAACCTGGGTGGTGATTTTCTACCTGATTCTGGCTTGTACCGGCCTGTACTGGTCCTATGACTGGTGGCGTAGCGGGATGTTTAAAGTTCTCGGCGTTGAACGTCCACAGCCTACCATGCAAGCCAATGCGGGCAATAATCGTGGTGAAGGACGTCAAGGTGGCGAACGCGGCCCACGTGGTGAAGGACGCGAAGAAGGCATGAATCCAGAACAGATTAGCCGCGCGCTAGATTTGAGCTGGACTGGCTTTAATACTGAATTTTCAGATAAATATTCCACAGTAACCTTTAATCTTCCCAAAAAACCCGACGGCAGCATGCAGCTCAGCTTTGTCGATCCGGTTGCCCAACATGAACGTGCGCGGAACAGTGCCACTTATAATTACCAGACAGCCGAATTTACAGAAGTTGAGCTCTATGAAGATAAAAAGCTCAATGAAAAGATCATGAGCAGCATGTTACCGGTGCATCGTGGCAGCTTCTTCGGCCCGATCTACCAGTTCTTTGCCATGGTCGCAGCCTTGTTAATGCCATTATTCTTTGTGACAGGCTGGATGCTGTATCTGAAACGTCGTAAACAGAAGCGCTTAACGCTGGCAGCGCGTCAGGGTGTCACTCCAGTTGACTTAGATGAAAATGCCAAACCTTGGCTAATTGCTTATGCATCACAAACAGGTGTCTCAGAACAACTGGCTTGGCGTACAGCAACTGCCCTGCAGGAAGCACGTCAACCGGCAACAGTAAAAGCGGTACAACAACTGACGCTTGCCGATTTACAGCAAACTGAGCAGGTATTATTTGTTGCCAGTACTTATGGCACAGGTGAAGCACCTGATCTGGCCTCTTCTTTTGAGAAAAAAATCCTGTCTGGCAAAGCTGATTTGCGGCATTTAAATTATGCGGTGTTGGCGCTCGGTTCTCAAGAATATCCGGATAGCTATTGCAGTTTTGGTCACCGTATTGACCAGTGGTTGCAGCAAAATGGTGCCCAGCAGTTATTCACTACCATTGAAGTGGATAATGCCAATAATGAGCACATCCAGCAATGGAATACTGCACTGGCACAAGTAACTCGCCTTGAACTGCAAGCCATGGGTATCGATAAAACCTTTGATCAGTGGACACTGACTCAACGTGAAATCCTCAATCCAGGTAGTCTGGGTGCTCCTGCCTTTAATATCGAACTGATTCCTGAGCATGAAGCAATCTGGCAAGCAGGTGATATTGCCGAGATTCAGCCAGCTAACAGTCCGGAACGTATTCAGGCATTTATGCAACAACACAATATTGCTGCCGGCACACAAGTGCCTTCTATGCAGCAAAGCATTGAGCGCGCGCTTTGGGATCGTGATCTGACTCAGGCAGAACCTTTTGATTCAATGGATCAGCTCCTCAAGCAATTACCGGCTTTGGCATCACGTGAATACTCGATTGCCAGCATTCCAAGTCAGCAAGTCCTGCGTCTGGTGGTACGTCAGCAAGCTGATGCGAATGGAAATCTAGGTCTGGGTTCAGGCTGGTTAACCCAGCATGCCGCACTCAATGCACCGATTGCGCTACGCATTCGCAGCAACGAATCGTTCCACCTGATTGATGATAACCGTCCGATCATTTGTATTGGGAATGGTACCGGTATTGCTGGTTTAATGAGTCTGCTCAGCTCCCGTAACCGTCAGGAATACACCCAAAACTGGCTGATCTTCGGTGAACGTCAGCGTGAACATGATTTTTTCTTTGCAGAAACCATTCAGGCCTGGTTGCAAATGGGAACCCTGAAACGGCTGGATCTTGCGTTCTCTCGTGACCAGCAGGAAAAAGTCTATGTGCATCATAAATTACGGGAACAGGCTGAAGAGCTGAAAACCTGGGTTGCCCAAGGCGCAGTGATTTATGTCTGTGGTAGCATCAATGGCATGGCCAGTGATGTCGATCAGGCCCTGACCGAGATACTTGGTGAAACGCTGCTCGATCAATTACGTCTGGATGGCCGTTATCGCCGTGATGTATATTAAGATGAACTGATATACTAAAAACCGGGCGCAATAGCCCGGTTTTTGAAAATACAAAAGTAATAATAAAAATATGAATAAGAAAAAAGGAAACTTGGATGCTCAATCAACTTAAACGAAGTCTCAGTCTGATCTTTGGCTTGATCCTCTGTATCAATAGCGTCTGGTTACTGAATCAGGATCAAAGGCATTTTGGTATCATGCTGTCTATCATCATTGCTGTGGCACTGATCCTGTATGCCCTGCTTTTTTCATCTATTCAGCGCTGGAAACAAAATTCTCGACTCAGAACATTGTTCTGGAACAGTCTCTGGGGCGGATTTTTATTCTGGATCATCAGTGTCGCGGCTTTCTTCGCTTATATCCAGATGTCGATCAACTCGAATATTCCTGCACAACCGGCTACAGCGATTCTGGTATTAGGTAGTGGGATTAACCAGGGTCAACCCTCACCCATCTTAAAAAATCGTCTGGATACTGCAGCAAAATATGCAGAACAATATCCAGATACGTTGATGATTATGACCGGGGGACGAAATTTCCGGGAAAGACAAAGCGAAGCTGAAGTCATGCAACATTATATTCATATGACCTATCCGCAGCTCAAAAACCCGATTCGCTTAGAAGATCAAAGCAGAAGCACCCAACAGAACCTGCAATATTCTCAGGCGATCTTGCAACAACAGAATATTGATCGAAATGAGCCTATTGTGATTGTGACCAACGATTTTCATAGCCCGCGTGCCCGTGCCATTGCCAGACATCAGGGCTATCAGCAAGTGATCAGTCTGAGTGCCAGCACTCCTCAGAATGCTCGCTACCATTCATGGCTACGTGAATATTTTGCGTTGATTAATGGCTGGCTGCTGAATGAATATTCACTGTTCCAATAAACAAGCTATTTAACAACAAGAAAATTAATTTAAACGAATGTGTCTTGGCAAAGGCATATCCGGATTTTTAAAAAGTTCCGGCTTTTGCACATAGATCTGATACAGATAATTTTTGATATCCAGTAATAATTTTTCCGGTGCCACCAGAATATTCTGCCCTTCTGGCGTCAGATCAAGAGACACAATGGTACTTTCCTGACGTAAAAACGGAATCACTTTCTCTACAAAATCCTTGAGACCAATTTCCTGAATATCATAATTCACCCAATTGTCTTTAATCAGCAGACGAGCCAGACCTTTACTGTGCCAGCAAGCAAATGCACGCTGTCCAGTAGGGGTCGCACACAAAGCCCAGCCATCCTGATAAAGCGCAAAAATGCCGGCATTCGCGACAATCGATTCAATATATTGTTTATAAAGGTGTTGAGGGTCGTATGTAGTTTGAGATTTGGTCGCTGCCTTGCGCTGATATGGATTTCTCATCGTCGTGAAACCTTCAAATTATTATAGACTTCAAATTCTATGAAATGTTCAGTGTTTAGGCAAGAAAGATATGGTGGGCGCTGACGGGATCGAACCGCCGACATTCTGCTTGTAAGGCAGACGCTCTACCAACTGAGCTAAGCGCCCTGAGAAAAACAACAGCGTTGTTTTTAATGACGCAAGACAAGGAATGTCTTGGTATATTGAACACTCAGATCTCAGGAATCCAAGCTTCTCATCTTAGGATGGCGCAGCGGACGGGGCTCGAACCCGCGACCCCCGGCGTGACAGGCCGGTATTCTAACCAACTGAACTACCGCTGCATCGTAAGAATCTGGTGGGCGCTGACGGGATCGAACCGCCGACATTCTGCTTGTAAGGCAGACGCTCTACCAACTGAGCTAAGCGCCCTGATAAAGAGTGTCAATCTTTAGTTTAATCAAATTTAAGCTCAGGGACCTAAATTTAATTTCTTTTGAAATGGCGCAGCGGACGGGGCTCGAACCCGCGACCCCCGGCGTGACAGGCCGGTATTCTAACCAACTGAACTACCGCTGCATCGCAAAAGATTATGGTGGGCGCTGACGGGATCGAACCGCCGACATTCTGCTTGTAAGGCAGACGCTCTACCAACTGAGCTAAGCGCCCTCAAAAGGTCTATCGCGACCCTCGGCGTGACAGGCCGATATTCTAACCAACTGAACTACCGCTGCATTTACACAATGTCGCTATTGTGGCAAACGAGAATCAAGATCTTAAAGTGGCGCAGCGGACGGGGCTCGAACCCGCGACCCCCGGCGTGACAGGCCGGTATTCTAACCAACTGAACTACCGCTGCAACTATAAGGTCTCAACATGAAAGAGCTTGGTGGGCGCTGACGGGATCGAACCGCCGACATTCTGCTTGTAAGGCAGACGCTCTACCAACTGAGCTAAGCGCCCTTTCTAAACGTCTATCATCGTTTGATGGGTGCATTATAGAGAATCTGCACAGCCTGTCAAACGCTTTTCGGAATGTTTTCCACTTTTTAGGTGTGAGTGATTAAAAAATAGGTTGTTTGTTAAAAAAAACAACACTTTTTGTTTATTTTTTAAGTCTCTACCGAAATTTTTTAATTTCCAAAATGAAAATCACAACAAAATTTCCTGTCTTCTCTTGCGAGATTTCAGACTCACTCAGGCAGTATGCTTTAGTTCCGATCAAGAATTATACAAAGCTTTAAAATTACTCGGCGTTGTGTTCATGTAATCTTTCAACTGTCATTTATTTTTATGTGAAAAATAGCGATAAAGTTTAGCTTTAGACGATGATTCAACCCGTTTCATGCTGTAAAAATAGGATCTGGATCAGATTAATAAATGTCTTAAACTGTATTAAATCATCTCATCCCGCCCGTAAAAACAAAATCATTTTCACATGACATTAAAGATCGATTCATTATTCAGTATGCACACCCTTCAGCATTTTTGAATCTAATGCATGTTCCGAGATATACACCAAGGCATTCTCACCCACCAGGTCAAAGAGTTCAGCGACCTCCAGATTACGCATACGAATACAGCCATGAGAAAGTGGCTCTCCCATCATTTCTGTTTCTGGCGTGCCATGAATATAGATATAACGTTGATAGGTATCGCAGCCCTCGCCTTGATTAAAACCGGCTTCAAGCCCACTCAACCATAAAATACGGGTCAAGATCCAGTCACGTTGCGGAAACTCTGCTGCCAGTTCAGCATCATAAATTTCACCCGTCGCCTGACGTGCAATAAATACACTGTTTAAAGGTGCATTCTGACCAAACTTTTCAGCGATCTTGTGCCAGCCACGTGGGGTCTTGCCACTATTTTCAGTTTCACCAATGCCATTTTTACCAGTGGAAATCAGATATTGCTTGTTTAGACGTGGCAAATACAGCTTTTGTTGGGCGAGATCAATCAGGATATCTGCTTGATCCAGATGCAAGGTATTCATGACTTGTTATTCTCTGAATCTACTTTATTTAACTCTGTTTTCTTTAACTTTATCTCTGTTTTTTCAATATGAATCGTTTCTTGATGAAGCATCACCTGATCCGGTTCAGGACGTCGCCATAACCAGATGGCCACAATCAGCATGGTGATATTGGTAAAGGCTTTTACTGCCAAGGGTGCGGTAGTAAACAGCATGATAATCCCGCTGATCAGCATCATGATACTGGCCAGCCATTTGGCCTTACGCGGTACAGTACCATGTGCCCGCCAATCTCTTAAAGTCGAGCCATATTTGGGATGGTTCAATAACCAGTTATCCATTTGTGGCCAACCTTTAGATGCCGCCCAAGCAGCCAGAATCAAAAAGACCGTTGTTGGCATACCCGGCAGGATTGCACCGATAAAGCCCAGGATCACAAACAGCACCACCAGACTCCGCCAAAACAACACTTTCATACATCAACCCTAACCGCAGAATTCAGGTAGTATAAAGCGTTTTCCGATACTGTCCGTTGTATTTCTGCACTTTTCACAGGTTGTACCATGTCTTTTTCCAGTTTAAACCAAAATCTTGTAGAAGCATGGCATCGTTATCAACATCCTCTGGTACGGCAACTGGCATTTGCTGTCGGCAGTCCGAATATTCTGTCCGGTATTCCCGAGGAGCTTGAACTCATACATCGCTTTGAGCTGCATGACAGCCAGACTTGGCAGCAATATCTTAGCCAGTATCATCCACGTTTGGAATTTCTCGATCAGCATCCAGAAGAATTAATCGAGTTTGTGCAGCAACTGAAAAGCACGCGTTTGGGGCTGCGCTTTGAAATGCTGGTCTGGTTCTGGTTACTCGACGATGCTTATCATCCCTATCGGCTACTCGGTCATAGTATTCAGCAAATTGAGGGTGCAAAAACCTTGGGTGAACTGGATTTCCTAGTCCTTAATACCGATACCGGACTGGTTGAACACTGGGAAATTGCCCTGAAATATTATCTGGCCGAAGCAGATTTTAGTCTGCCGCATTGGTACGGCCTGAACCGCACCGATACCTTAATCAGAAAAATGAACCATTTCACACAAAAACAGTTCCAATTTGATGAAGCTTTAGCACATTCTATTCAAAAACGTTTTTGTGTGATGAAGGGACAGTTGTATCTGCCGACCCATCATGCTGACCAGCCTATTCCCACCTGGATTAATACCAAGCGTCGCCTAGGTCTATGGGGACAGCATATTCCTGCTGCACAAGACGCGTTCTATCGCCTGCAGCGGCATGAATGGATTTATCCGCAAGCCCAGCCAAGCAGTTTGACTGCGACCTGGTGGACGGATGGTCTCTATAAAAAAATCGATCGCAATGACTTCTATATGTATCGCCAACCGGTACTAAGCCAGTATCCATCACATAAGCCCCTATAAAGCATTACATTTATTAACCGAAGCACTATGAAAACCACATATTTTTTAGTGCGTATATTTTCTACTCTAAGTTCCACATCATAATAATTTTATTATTGATTATACGGAGATGATGATGAAAAAAATTCTTGCTGCTTCATTAATGATGGCTTTTGTATTAACTGGCTGTAACACCGTAAAAGGTATGGGCAAAGACGTGTCTAAGGCGGGCGATGCGGTAACCAATACTGCTGAAAAAACCTCTGACGAAATCCGTCAAAACTAGTTTTTTCTTAAATGCTCATAGAACCCTATCTCAGATAGGGTTTTTTTATATCGATCGTTCACATTCAAGCCGATATTCGCCTATTATAGAGCCGAGAAAATTATCGACTGTTGAAAACCGCATGAGCTCTTCCGCTACTCTCGATTTAAGCCTGCAACTATTACGTCAGCCTTCTGTCACCCCCATTGATCATGACTGCCAGAATATTATGGCGGAACGTTTAAAAAAGATTGGTTTCAATATTGAATCCATGCGTTTTGAAGATGTCGATAATATCTGGGCACGCAAAGGCACAGAAGGTCCGGTCTTCTGTTTCGCTGGCCATACCGATGTGGTGCCAACGGGCAACCTGGATGACTGGAACTCAGATCCATTTTTACCCGAAATCCGTGAAGGTAAACTTTATGGTCGTGGCAGTGCCGACATGAAAACGGCTTTGGCAGCTATGATCGTAGCGACAGAACGTTTTGTAGAAAAATACCCAAATCATAAAGGTTCAATTGCTTACCTGATTACGTCAGATGAGGAAGGCCCATCAATTAATGGTACAGTCAAGGTCATTGAAACCCTGGAAGCGCGTAATGAAAAAATTACCTGGTGTCTGGTCGGTGAACCGTCAAGTACCCATAAACTGGGGGATATTGTCAAAAATGGCCGTCGCGGTTCTTTAAATGCCAATCTCACGGTAATAGGCAAACAAGGTCATGTGGCATATCCGCATCTGGCAGTGAACCCGATTCATAGCGCCTCTAAAGCGATTGCCGAGCTGTGTGACACCGTCTGGGACCATGGCAATGAATATTTCCCGGCAACCACTTTCCAGATTTCCAATATCAATTCGGGTACAGGCGCAACCAATGTTGTTCCGGGTAGCATGAATCTGCTATTTAACTTCCGTTATTCAACTGAAGTGACTGCCGAAGAACTTAAAGCACGTACTGTGGAAATTCTGGATCGTCACGGTGTGGATTATGATATTTCCTGGACTTTATCTGGCTTGCCATTTCTGACCCCGGTCGGCGAGCTGGTCAATGCAGCTAAAACCGCTATTCTAAATGTCACAGGCACTGAAACCGAGCTTTCTACTTCTGGTGGAACCTCGGATGGCCGCTTTATTGCACCTACAGGCGCACAGGTACTGGAACTTGGGGTGTTAAATGCCACTATTCACCAGATCAATGAGCATGTTGATATTGCCGATCTGGAGCCACTGGCTGAAATTTATGAACAGATTTTGGTAAATTTACTCGCCAATTAAGTAAATTCATAACGCAATAAAAAAGGAACTCCATGGAGTTCCTTTTTGATATTTGATAGTTTGCATTACAGCCCGATTGTAGCCTGAATATTCGTCATATTCGGAATATGGAACAGCTGTTCATTCATTCGTACATATTGGAAAATTGCAGGGTCATTCACCGGCTGATCGACATCGACCACTTCAGAAATACGAATCCGGATGGTTTTCGGCATTTCATTGCACATTAGGGCAAAACGCTGATTGATCTCATCACCTTCAATCACCAGTGCCACGCCATGTTGACGTGAAGGCTCATTGATGGCATAGACTGGCAATTGTGCTTCATGCCATTCCACTGTCTTGACCTGGGTATTGCTGTCCAGCGCTGACAGCACAATGTTTTGTGGCAATAACATCGGATCTTTGCCATGACAGTCAATAATATAGGCATCAATAAATCCGGTCGATACCGTAATCAGATGCTGAAGTTCCTGCTGGCTAATCTGATCAGCCATCTTGCTCGTCGAATTGCTCTGACTCATCGATTACCCCTGTTTTTCGGCAATTAATTGTTGAATATTGGCCAGCAGTTCAGCTTCCTGGAACGGTTTACCCATATAGTGGGTCACGCCCAGACTGAATGCACGTTCACGATGTTTCTCACCAGTACGCGACGTAATCATGATAATCGGCAAGTCACGGTGAATATCATGGTGACGAACCAGGTTGGTGACTTCAAAACCATCCATACGTGGCATTTCGATATCCAGCAGCATCAGATCCGGTCTGACATTTTCTAGCTGCTCGATCGCATCTACACCATCTTTGGCGGTCACAATGTCATAGCCCTGACGTTCAAGCAGACGCGAAGTTACCTTACGTACTGTCACCGAGTCATCGACAATCATCACCAGACGGCGTGCGTTAGAATGACGCGAACCATCACGCTGATCATGCATCTGTTTCACACGCTGTGTCGCCTGAATCTGACGCGCAATATTCTGGCCATCGAGAATCAGACAGACCTGACCATCACCCAGAATCGTAGCACCCGCCACTACCCCGATGTTGGCAAACTGCTGTCCAATCGGTTTCACCACAATCTGTGCACGTGAACCCACCAGTTGATCGACCAGCAAGGCAATGGTTTGGCCACTGTTGCCCTTAATCAGAAGCACCGGCAATGAATGACCGACATTATTCAGACGTGGAATCGGCTGAGTACCGACAAATTCCGACAGATAACGCAGCTTGTAGTTTTCACCATCAATCTTGAAGTAATCGTCTTTACTGTTAAAGTAAGTTTCCAATGTGGTCGGCGCAATCCGCACGATTCGGTCAATCTGCGCCAGAGAAATTGCATATTGCTGATCGCCCGCTTTCACCATCAAGGCATCACTAACGGCCACTGTCGTCGGTACGCGAATCGTAAAGACCGTGCCCTTACCCAGTTCCGAGCTGACCGAAACATGACCACCGAGCAACTTGATTTCACTTTGTACCACGTCCAGACCAACGCCACGACCAGAAATCTGGGTGACTGCTTTTGCGGTAGTGAAACCAGGATGGAAGATATATTGTAGTATTTCATCCTGATCAATCGGCTGGTCGGCTTTGATCAGATCCAGACTGAGGGCTTTCTCACGAATTTTCTCCGCATCGATCCCCTTGCCATCATCACTGAAAGAAACGATGACATCGGTTCCTTGGCGGCTGATGTTCAATACAATAGAACCCACTTCCGGCTTGTTCAATGCCAGACGATCTGCGGTATCTTCCAGACCGTGGTCAATCGCATTACGCAACATATGTTCAAATGGCGTAACCAGACGTTCCAGAATATTACGATCCAATTCACCTTCAGTATTCTGCACAATCAGTTCGGCAGGACGGTTCAAGGTGGTTGAGGTTTGACGCACAATACGTTGTAAACGCGGCAACATCCGGTCAAACGGCACCAGACGGGTACGCATCAGGCTTTCCTGAATCTCGGCCTGAATACGCGATTGTTGTAATAATAGACCTTCAGTTTCACGAATCTTGTCGGCCAAGGTGCTCTTGAAATCGACCAGATCCGATGCCGATTCTGCCAGAGATTTAGATAACTGGTTCAACGATGAATACTGGTCCATTTCCAGCGGATCGAAGTCGGCATAGCGCGAATTTTCTGAACCATGTTTGGCAATAATCTGTGATTCCAGCTCGCCTTCCATTCGACGCAACTGGTCGGCAAGTCGTTTGATCGCCAGTTCCATCTCGTTCAGGGTATTGCCAAGCTGACCCAGATCCATCTCGATCCGCGAACGGTTAATCGAGTTCTCACCCGACAGGTCAATCATCTTCTCGACCAGATCAGCAGAGATACGAATCATCTCGTTATTGCTATCGCTACTGCCTGTATTCGCCCACTCACCCATCATCTGTGGCGGTTCAGTACCATCACCCTCAACAAAACCAAAGTCGGTACTGACCACCAGATGTTCTGTTTTTGCCAGACGCTCAGGCAATTGCGCAGTGACGTCCACATAAGCAATCTTTTTCAGACTGCTTTGAAGCTGCTCAAAACCGCTATAGTCGCGCTGGAAAATTGCCTGTTTTAACCAGGCCAGTGTTTTCTGCAATAAGCCATCATAGGCATTCGAGTTAAATTGATAAACTGCAAACTGCTCGAAAGTGGTTTCCAGTTCATAGGCAATGCTGGCCACCTCTTCAGTTTCAATCATGCGTGCACCACCTTTAATACTGTGGGCAGCACGTTGTAACTGAAGTAATAAACTACGGTCACTACGCTGATCAAACCATTGATTGAGCAGCTTCTCTGCATTGGCCAGAATTTCTTCAGACTCTTCGAGGAAGGTTTCTTCAACGATTGATTTCAGCTCATCTTCTTCAGAGCGTTCAACTTGATTTTCAGTAAATCCAGGGGTTTCAACTAATTTTTCTGTTTCAGCCAGATCAGTTGCAGGCTGTTCTGTCGCCACTGATTCTTCGAATGGCACTTCAGGAGTCGATAGCATCTCTAACGCGGTCACGTTGAATTCAGCAGTTGTGCTTTCAACAGCAGCCAACGTTTGCCCAGAAAGTAGTGCCTGAATATTTTGTAAAATTGCCACCGCTTCTGTCGCCGGATAATCAATGCCATCATCTCGAATGGACTGAATACGGTCAAATACTTTCCAGTTCATGGGCAATCAAACCGATATGCGAAGCCGCAATCATGTTTGCACCACCTTTTAAGGTATGCAAATGACGCATCAGATTGTTCAGTGAAGTCGTATCATCCTGTTTTTTGCTCCAGGTATTCAGATCTTCATCAATACCTGCCAGCAATTCATCGGCTTCTTCCAGAAAGATACCTAACAGTTCTTCATCGAAATCACGGTTGGTTTCAGCACTCTCGCGCTGTTGACGATCGGCTGCAATACGCTGGCTCAAGGCAGCGAAATCTACGCTGCCTGTGGTTAAGGTGTCAGCCGTTGGGAGAGTATCTGTGGTCGCCTCAACGCCTGACTTTTCAGTCTCTTCAGCAAAGATCTCAAGATCCTGTTGTACAAATGCCGACAGTTCACTTAAAGTTTTTTGAATGTCATCATTTAGAATGACGCGCTGTCCTGCAGCCAGGGTATCAAATAAATGAATAAATTCCTGATGTGCCTGTGCAAACAGTTCATAAGCATAATTGCTGTTTAACAGCACCGGCTTTTTAAGCAGGGCATCATAAGCCGATTTCAGATCTGCCGTGAATTCATGAATTCCTTTGGCCGCGCGGCTATCAGTATGCGCCAGTAATTCTGCAGCCTGTTGACTCAGTGCCTGGATATATTCCGGATAATCGACTTGTGCGCGTTTATCGAATTCAAACTCAGCATCGAGCAACAGGTCAATATCCAGTTCAACCAGTTTGGACACCAGACCTTGGGTTTGAACCGCATCTGATTCAGTGACCGCAAAGCCATAATCACTCCAGACTGCTTCAAAAGTGGCATAGACCGCATCTAGTTTTTCGGTATCCCCCTGACCTAATAAATGCACATAGTCACTGATAAATTCGGCATATTGAATCAGTAAGGCTGTTTCTTTTGAGGTCGAGACAATTTCATCTTGTAACAAGGTCTTAAATAACTGTTCAACTTTAGAGCTGGCTTCAAAAATCTGTTCAATCTGCGCCATCGATGAACTGCCACGCAAGGTATGAATGGCACGAATCAGGGCATTATAATCTTGTGATTTTTCATCTTCAGTACGCAGGAAGGTGGCAATCGTTTCCAGATGCTCTTCGGCTTCTTCAATGAAGATGGCCACGGTTTCTTCAATATCAGTGCGAACCGCTACTTCTACCGGCGCTGTTTCGATAATAGCAGCAGATTCACTTAGGTCATGATCTGCAATTTCCAGCCCTGTGGTCTGACCTTCGGCAGTCAAATGATCGGCCAATGCTAATAATTCTTCTAGCGCAGGTTCAGGTGAAAGGTTTTGTTGTAATTGTTGTCCCAACAGCAGCATTGGACGCAGGTCGAGATCGATTTCCTGTACATGTTTGAATTTTGGATATAAAGCATATTGATAGACATTCAGTACCGCTTGGGCAAATTTTTGCACCATCGCTGTCAGCTGAATTGAACCGGACAAGACCCGGTTCAGGGTATCTTCAACTGCCCAGGCCATTTCCCCTGCCGATTTTGCACCCACCATACGACCTGAACCTTTCAGGGTATGAAAATGACGGCGAATGGTCTTCAGATTTTCCTGATGATCTGGATTGACCAGCCATTCTGGAAATAAAGCATTTAACTCAACGAAGATTTCTTCGATTTCCTCAACAAAAATTTCAAGAATTTCTGCATCTTGATCAAGATAACTATCTTCAGGAAGCGTTGTCGTTTCAACTAAATTTTTTAATATTTCTTTCATAGCTTATGCTTCTTACGTTATGCCGCCAAGAAGGGCGCTCAAACTTAATTGTGACCGTCACGCAATACCTAATGTTTGAGGTTAAGTACATCTTGTCGAGGCTTTATCTGTATTTTTTGAATGTGCCTCAATCGTAATCAAGGCACATTCTCCCCATCATCGCTAACTTTATTCTGGTAGTTTAAAGTCAGCTACAGATTCACGTAATGCATCGGCCATATTTGCCAGTTCAGATACCGAACGTGCTGTATCGAAGGTGGCACTGGTGGTTTGCGAAGTAATTTCCTGTACGACATTCATCGTGGTCGCAATATGACCTGCAGATGCAGACTGCAGTTTCGCTGCATCGGAAATGTTCGCAATCAGTTTCGCCAGGTTATTCGATACGGTTTGAATCTCATCCAGTGCCACACCGGCATCTTTAGACAAGTTCGCACCACGTACAACCTCGGCTGTAGTTTGCTCCATCGAAATAACCGCTTCGTTGGTATCGGTCTGAATGGTTTTTACCAGGCCTTCAATCTGCTTGGTTGCAGACGCAGAACGCTCTGCAAGACGCTGTACTTCATCGGCTACAACTGCGAAACCACGACCGGCTTCACCCGCCATCGACGCCTGAATGGCTGCGTTCAATGCCAAAATGTTGGTTTGGTCGGCAATATCGTTAATCAAGGCAACGATGTTACCAATTTCCTGAGAAGATTCACCCAGACGTTTAATACGTTTTGAGGTTTCCTGAATCTGTTCACGAATCGTGTCCATCCCCTCAATCGAGCGTTGTACGACATCCGCACCATTTGCAGCAATTTGTACCGAACGGTCTGCTACCACAGCAGATTCATCGGCGTTGGCAGATACCTGATCAATCGACATGGCCATTTCGTTAATTGCCGCAGAAGCACCGGCAATTTCCTGAGCCTGATGTTCAGAAGCTTCAGCCAACTGGTTGGTAATGCCCTGTGTGGTTGCGGTATATTGCGCAACTTCTTGTGAAGTTTCAGTAATACGCGATACCAGGTCACGTAACTGGTCGATTGCAAAGTTAATCGAGTCGGCAATCGCACCGGTAAAGTCTTCCGATACTGTTGCGTATGAACGTAAATCACCATCTGCAAGATCGGCGATTTCATCCAGTAAACGTAAAATCGCATTCTGGTTACGGTCATATTCTTCTTGTAAACGGCCTACACGCTGCTTATCCGATACACCACGCAAAGAAAGCAATTTGAATACACAAAGCAAGAAACCAAGTAACAAGGCAATCAACAGGATGGCTGGAATAACGGTTTTAAGACCTGAGTTACCTGATAATTTGTTCAGGTTATCTAAAAGCACATCAGACTGGGCAAAAATAGATGCAGCGGCCTGACGAACTTTTACAATTTCAGTCGAGTTCTTCAGAATAATTGCTGATGCTGATTCGAGTACTTCATCATATTCAGCCTTAATACCTTCTAGAGATTCACGCATTGCTGGATCAGCAATACGCTGTACGCCCAGTTCAACAGAACCATTCAATTGTGCATTTAAATAAGAGCCGAAAGTTTCGGTATCGGCACTAAAGTCATCTGCCGATTCACGAGAGCCATCACTACCCGTCAATACCAGACTGATGGAACGTAAAATACGTTCTGCAATAAATACCTGGTTCTTGGCAATCACCACCTGGCTCGATGGCATATCTTGACGCGCCATCTGGTCAACCATCAAGTTATATTCCGCCTGAATCCCGGGAATTGCTTCACCAATGGCAATGTTGGTGTCGTATAACTGGTTAATGATTTTTTGTTGCGAGGTAATCAGATCAATACCGCTAGAAACTTCTGTCCACTGTTTATCAACAGCTTGTAGCGCCTCATTATCTGAATGAATATTTTTAACTGTTTCAAGGTTCTCAGCAAAAGATTTTTGCGAGTCAGTTAGGTTTTTCATTGACTCCGGTGTACCCGAAGCGGTTGCTTCAGTTGCTTGGCGCGAAATCGTTTGCGAGAGGAGACGTAAATCACCCAGACTTTGAGTGAGTTCGTTGCTACGTGGCACACTATAAAAAAGATATAATAAAGTGGATCTATTTGCGATTGAATCTTAGTGAAAAAAGCATTACCGCCTTTGCGGCCAGTGCTTTCACCTGTATTTTTCTTTTTAAGTTTAAAGCCCATGCAGCCTCTCCCCGGTTGACGCCTTGATCACTTTCGTGCGCGACATTTAATTTATAAATTTTATAGATGCGTTCATAAAATTTGGATTTTGCAACAGACGACTGAATAAGAACACATGCCACTGCTGGTTGTGCTGATGAAAAAATCCTTGACAGTATTCTTGTAAGTTTTCATCTAATTCAGATTTCTTCGAAAAGAAACTTTTCTTATTGAAATGTTGTATACCCAAAACTTGATCTACGACCAAACCGACATACTGGTCATTATGGTTGATGCACAATACTTTTTGAGTCGGTGAAAACTGACTGCTATGCCCTGATACGTATTGAGTGAGATCAGAAACGGATAACAATCTTCCCCGGATATTCGCCAGACCCAACACCCATGCTTGTGTCTTGGGTACCGGCGTATATTTTGGGGGATAAATCACTTCTGATACTTCCCCCAGCGGAGCAACAAAATATTGCCCCATCATCTCAAAAGCAATGCCCGACCATCGGTTCACTTCATTGTCATTGGAAACGTAGTTTTTATTTCCCCGTTTCGCAATGCGAAGCAATTCGATAAATCCATTTGCTGCCATAGAGCTTATCCTGCATTGAGGTGTTGCTTAATTACTTCTATTAATTGTTTTTCATCTACTGGTTTTGTTAGATAGTCTGCTGCACCCTGACGCTTGCCCCACACGCGGTCAGTGGCCTGATCTTTGGTACTGACAATCACAATTGGAATGTGTTTGGTGGTCGCCCCACGCGCAATCTGACGGGTCGCCTGGAATCCGTTTACGCCCGGCATCACAACGTCCATCAGGACCAGATCAGGCAATTCAGCCTGTGCCATGGTGACGCCATCGGCCCCATTGGCTGCTTCAATCACCTCAAAGCCATGTTTAGAAAGAATTTCTCTAAAGCGAAAAGTTTCTGTCGGTGAGTCATCCACAATTAGGATACGTGCCATGCCAATTCCCCAAAAAAAAATCAAATATTAAGCACTAATATGGTTACGGATTGCGTTCAGCAATTCATCTTTACTAAAAGGTTTGGTCAGGTATTCATCTGAACCCACAACACGACCTTTGGCCTGATCAAATAAACCATCTTTACTTGATAGCATAATCACAGGAATATTCTGGTAATTCTGAGAATTTTTAATTAACGCGCAAGTTTGATAGCCATCTAGACGCGGCATCATGATGTCTACAAACACGATATCTGGATTTGCTTCGGCAATTTTTGACAAAGCTTCAAATCCGTCGACGGCAGTAATCACTTCATAACCTTCGCGCTGAAGAAGAGTTTCCGCGGTACGACGAATGGTCTTTGAGTCATCAATAACCATAACTTTTAGATTTTGGAATTTATCGTCCATTTGTTTAACCCTTCCCATTTTAGAAACTATTATGCCATAAGGCTCATAGGATTATTTTATTACGATCGATAAACATTTTTAACATAAAGTCACTTGTATTATCAATGAACATTTTCTACACAAGTAGACAAAATCAGTTATTTTTAACAACAGCTTCACATTTTACCCACGCCGATGTTTTTTTTTTGACTAACGGTAGTTTTTAATTCGTAAATTTAAGTCTAATATAACAAGATTATTACTTTAAAATAAGTAATTTAGTCAACTTTAAATCTAGGGAGCCAATGATGGGTCAGTTTTCAGAAAAACTTGCTGTCATTGATAAAAATAAAATGACTGGTCAATTCATTGTTGCTGTGCTGTTACTATTACAGGTGACCTTAGCTTGTGCCAACAATAACCAAATCCAGCCAAAGGCCACTTGGTACCGCTATTACGATAGTAAAGGCGTGGCCAATATCAGCACTAATGTGACGCCCAATCATATTCGTTACGGTTATGAAGCGCTTGACCAGAATATGCAGGTCATTAAACGTGCTCGTCCTTATAATGCCGAAGCCGATATCAGACAGGCTCCCCAACGTGCTCAACAGGCCAAGCGGATCGCTGAAGACAATAGACTGAAGCGAGCGTACAATAATAGTCAGACCGCCTTACAGAAAAAAAATGACAGTCTGCTACAGTTGAAAAAGCAAATTGATTTTCAGCAAGAACAAATGAAGCAATTGCAAAAAGATCGAGTGATGTTTGTACGCCAAGAACGTGAATATTTACGTAAAGGTAAGGCTCCACCGGCACACCTGAAAACCACACTTGAGAATAATCATAAAAATCTCATTTCCCAAAAAGAAAATATTCAATCTTTACAAAGTCGCTATCGAAATCTGGAAGCAGAATACGACAAAATTATCGCCCGTTTAAAAGCACTTGAATAAATACAGATAGCTTGTGTTGGTTTTAAACCACAGTAAGCTACAAGGACTCTTATGCAAACTGCACCACATGCTCATGGTTTAAATATGCCTTCTCCGCGCTCTCTCCTGATCATGAGTGCACTTTGCTTAAATATGTTGTTAGTGGCTTGTGATAAAAATGAACCCGTACAGCAAGCCGAAACACCCACATCCATTGAATGTCAATGCCCAAGTCGGTCAGACCGTTTCCAAAGGTCAGGTGCTGGTACGGCTAAACAATCAGGACAATGCTGCCCGACTGGCACAGGCACGTGCCAATCTGGCCTCTACTCAAGCTCAGGCCAATCAGGCTCGAAACATGATGCAACGTAAAAAGCGTCTGCTCGATCAGGGCTTTATTTCAAAAGTAGAATATGAACAGAGTCAGGTCGATTATCAGGCACAGCTGGAAAATGTACGTGCCCAGCAAGCCAATGTCGATATTGCCGAGAAAGCAGATCGTGACGGAACCATGACCAGTCCGATCAGTGGCGTGATTACCCAGCGTCAGGTGGAACCTGGCCAAACCGTGGCGATTGGACAAACCCTGTTTGAAATTGTCGATCCTAAACAGCTGGAAATTCAGGCACGCGTGCCTAGTGACCTACAATCAAACTTAAGGCTAGGCAGTCAAGTCGAATACAGCATTCAAGGCAATCCCAATCGGCTCACTGCAGTGATGAGCCGGATTTCCCCGATCGCCGATCAGGCCAGTCGCCAGATCGAATTCTTTGCTACACCGAATGAAACGATTCCTTCTTTAAGTATCGGTTCCTTTGTAGAAGGCAATATTTTGAGTTCACGCCAAATCAGTGGGCAGATTATTCCCCTAGATACGCTGCAGGATATCCAGAACAAACCCTATGTCTGGGTGATTCGCCAGAATAAACTTATCAAGGTCAATGTGCAGGTACTGGAACAGCGCTATAACGACAATATTGCGGTGGTCAAAGGATTGGAAAGCACCGATCGGGTCAGCCGAATTAAATTTAGCGAAGCCGATCTACAAAAAACTGTCACACTTCGCTCGAACTAAAGCGCCTCACACAGGATCATTGACATGTGGTTTACCCGAATTAGTGTGAAGTATCCAGTTTTCACCATCATGATGATGTTCTGTCTGATGGTATTGGGACTGGCTTCCTGGCAGCGGATGGGCGTTGAAGAATTTCCCGATGTCGATTTTCCCTTTGTGGTGGTGTATACCAACTACCCGGGCGCTTCTCCAGAAACGGTCGAGTCAGAAATAACCAAGAAACTCGAAGATCAGATCAATACCATTTCTGGTTTAAAACAGGTGATTTCACAGTCCAGTGAAGGCCTGTCGATGATCACGACTGAATTCAACCTAGATGTACCTTCTACCACAGCCGCTCAGGATGTGCGGGATAAAATTGCCTCGGTAACTGCTGAATTTCGTGATGAAATTCAGGATCCGATTGTCGAACGTTATGATCCAACCGCAAATGCGGTCATGTCGATCGTATTTGAATCCAATAACATGGATATCAAAGCACTCAGTTCTTATCTGGATCAGCGGATTGTACCCCAACTGCGCACCGTTGCCGGCGTGGGAACGGTGAATTTACTCGGCGATGCACAGCGCCAGATCCGGATTCAGGTAGAACCGCAAAAACTGCAAGCTTTTGGCCTTGGTGTAGACAGTGTCATCAATACCTTAAAGGCTGAAAATATTGAAGTTCCAGGCGGCACACTCAAATCTGGCAACTCGGAACTGGTGATTGAGATCAATTCTAAAGTGCTGCATCCCTTGGCCTTCGGCGATCTCATCATTGCCAATAAAAATGGCGTACCAATTTTCCTGAGACAAGTCGCAGAGATCCAAGACAGTCAGGCAGAACTAGAATCTGCCGCCTTTTTAAATGGCAAAACCGCAGTTGCGATTGATATCCTGCGTAGCTCGGACTCTAACGTGATTGAGGTGGTCGATAGAACTTACAAAACTTTAGAAAGTATTGAGACCCAGCTTCCTCAGGGGACGACCTTGCAAGTGGTAGTGGATTCTTCCAAAAGTATCCGCGGCACCATTGGCGATGTAGCCCGCACCATTATTGAAGGTGCGGTACTTGCCGTGCTGATTGTTCTGCTATTCCTTGGTTCATTCCGCTCCACTGTGATTACCGGTTTAACTCTGCCGATTGCATTATTAGGTACTTTGACCTTCATCTGGGCCTTTGGCTTCAGTATCAACATGATGACCTTGCTGGCGTTATCCTTGAGTATTGGCCTGTTGATTGATGATGCGATTGTAGTGCGAGAAAATATTGTCCGGCATGCCGACATGGGCAAAGATCATGTGACTGCCGCACTGGATGGCACCAAAGAAATTGGTTTAGCTGTTCTGGCCACCACCCTGACCATTGTCGCCGTGTTTCTGCCGGTGGCCTTTATGGGCGGGATTATTGGTCGTTTCTTTTATCAGTTCGGGGTTACAGTTAGTGTGGCTGTGCTGATTTCGATGTTTGTTAGTTTTACTTTAGATCCGATGCTTTCTGCACATTGGGCCGAAAAGAAAAAAGATCCAAATAAAAGACCCGGACGGGTGAAACGTTTCTTTAGCTGGATTTCTGGCAAGCTGGACAATTTAAGCCATGTCTATGAAAAGCTGCTCAAACTGGCGCTGCGCTTCAGATTCATTACCTTAATGATTGCCGTAGCTTCATTATTTGGTGCCTTGGGATTATCGAAACTGATTGGCACCGAATTTGTACCGGTTCCTGACAAAGGCGAAATCCGCATTAAGTTTGAAACACCGGTAGATTCTTCGCTTGAATACTCACAAGCCAAACTGCAACAAGTCGATCAGATTATCCGTCAACACCCTGATGTTAAAGCAACTTATGGCGTAATTAATGGTGTAACTGACCGTGGTAAAAACCACGTCAGCCTGCGAGTGACCGTGACACCACGGATCGAACGCGAAAAAAGCCTGACCGAGCTCAACAATGAGTTTCGACAACGCCTGCAATCGGTTGCCGGGATCAGTATTACCTCGGTTGCATCTGCCGATGAAACCGTTTCGGGTGGTCAAAAGCCAATTATGATCTCGATCAAGGGCCCCGACCTGGATGAACTGCAAAAAATTTCCGATCGTTTTATGACAGAGATTGCCAAGATTGACGGTATTGTCGATTTGGAAACCTCACTGAAAGAACCCAAGCCGACACTCGGCGTGCAGATCAATCGTGTCTTGGCCAGTGATTTAGGATTATCCGTGAATCAGATTGCCAATGTGGTTCGTCCACTGATTGCCGGTGATGATGTCACCACCTGGCAGGATGAAAAAGGCGAAACTTATGATGTGAATTTGCGCCTGACGGAAGACCAGCGCAGCTTGCCACGTGATTTACAGAACATGTATATCACTTCAAATAAAACCGATGCCAATCATCAGCCGATTCTGATTCCACTTTCGAGTGTGGCCAAGTTTGAAGAAAAACTCGGTGCTTCACAAATTAACCGCCGTGATCTGGCACGTGAAGTTCTGATAGAAGCCAATACCGCTGGTCGTCCTACAGGAGATATCGGCACGGATATCAGCCGGCTACAAGCCAATTTTGATATGCCGCCAGGTTATAGCTTTGATACCCAAGGTTCAAATGCCGATATGGCAGAATCCGCAGGCTATGCCCTGACCGCCATCACCCTGTCGATTGTGTTTATCTACATTGTGCTGGGTTCACAGTTTAATAGCTTTATCCATCCTGCGGCGATTATGGCCTCCTTGCCATTATCCTTGATTGGTGTGTTCCTGGCGCTGTTCCTGTTTAATTCCACCATGAACCTGTTTTCGATTATCGGGATTATCATGCTAATGGGACTGGTGACCAAGAATGCGATTCTGCTGATCGACTTTATTAAAAAAGCCATGGATCGCGGTGAAGAGCGTTATGATGCGATTATTGCCGCGGGGAAAACCCGACTGCGTCCCATTTTAATGACCACCAGCGCCATGGTCATGGGTATGGTGCCCTTATCCTTAGGGCTGGGTGAAGGCGGTGAACAAAGTGCGCCGATGGCCCATGCCGTGATTGGCGGGGTGATCACCTCAACCCTGCTCACTTTGGTGGTTGTCCCCGTGATCTTTACCTACCTGGATGACTTTAAGAATTTTATGCTGCGTCAGATGCGTAAAATCATGGCATAATTTAATGCAACACAATGAGGTGACATTCCCAAATGCTCATCTCATTTTTTATTGTATAATCTCTGCTTTAACGCTTAATTTTTTAGGACAGTTTCCATGCGCGCGAGTCGCTTTTTATTTGCAACGTTAAGAGAAACCCCGAACGATGCTGAGGTTATTTCCCATCAGTTGATGCTTCGTGCCGGTATGATTCGTAAGTTGGCTTCAGGTCTGTACACCTGGTTGCCGATGGGCGTTCGCGTATTAAATAAAGTTGAAGCGATCGTTCGCGAAGAAATGGACAAGGTCGGTTCACTTCAGGTCTATATGCCGGTGACTCAACCTGCGTCTTTATGGGAAGAATCAGGTCGTTATGTACAATACGGTCCTGAACTGTTACGTTTCAATGACCGCCACGGTAACCCGTTTGTACTGGGTCCAACCCATGAAGAAGTCATCACTGATTTAGCACGCAATGAACTAAAAAGTTATAAGCAGCTCCCTGCCAACTTCTATCAGGTGCAAACCAAATTCCGTGACGAAATTCGTCCGCGTTTTGGGGTAATGCGTTCACGTGAATTCATCATGAAAGATGCCTACTCTTTCCATGCCAATCAGGAATCATTGCAACAAACCTACGACGACATGTATGCAGCCTACTGCAAAATCTTTACTCGTCTTGGTTTAGATTTCCGTCCGGTTCAAGCAGATACCGGTTCGATTGGTGGTTCAGGTTCACACGAATTCCATGTACTGGCTTCAAGCGGTGAAGATGATATCGCATTTTCGACCGAATCAGACTACGCCGCCAATATTGAAATGGCTGAAGCCGTTCTGGTCGGCGAACGTGCGGCACCAACTCAAGAACTTAAACTGGTTGATACGCCAAATCAAAAAACCATTGCGGATGTATCTGCCTTCTTGGGCACGGATCCAGCTCACTCAGTAAAAGCATTGCTTGTTCAAGGCATTGCAAAAGAGGATGGTTCTGTTCCTGTGGTTGCTTTATTCCTTCGTGGCGATCACGAACTGAATGAAATTAAAGCCGAGAAGCATGCACAAATTGCAGCTCCACTCACTTTTGCAACCGAAGAGCAAATCGCAGCACTTGGCTTGACAGCTGGTTTTGTAGGCCCACAAGGTCTGGTTGAAAAAGGTGTCACCGTCATTGTTGACCGTGCAGCATCAGTATTGTCTGACTTTGTTGCAGGTGCTAATACAGCTGACAAGCATGCAACCGGCATAAACTGGGAACGTGATGCACAGTTCACTGAAGTTTATGACTTGCGTAATGTAGTTGAAGGTGACCCTTCTCCAGATGGCAAAGGTACACTGCAAATCAAACGTGGTATCGAAGTGGGTCATATCTTCCAGTTGGGTCAGAAATACTCTGAAGCATTGGGCTGTAAAGTCTTGGGTGAAGATGGCAAACCATTCACTGTGACCATGGGTTGTTATGGTATTGGGGTAACACGTGTGGTTGCGTCTGCCATTGAACAAAACTTTGACGAGAAAGGCATTATTTGGCCAACTGCCATTGCCCCGTTTGAAGTGGCCATTGTACCGATGAATGCACATAAATCACCACGCACAGTAGAAGCAGCTGAAGCGCTTTATGCTGAACTCACTGCTGCGGGTTATGACGTAATTCTAGATGATCGTAACGAACGTCCAGGCGTTAAATTTTCTGACCTTGAGTTGACCGGTATTCCACACCGTATTGTGATTGGTGAAAAAGGCTTGGATGCAGGTACTTTTGAATATAAAGGTCGCCGTGATGCTGAATCTGTAAATATTTCCAAAGAAGAGTTGTTGGCTAAAATCGCTAAATAATTTTGCTTTCTTAATAAAAAA
>SMEP01000119.1_pt1 | contig 32302 bp, 29 predicted proteins | sample 2456231 | NCBI WGS metagenome assembly SMEP01 (sample SAMN10132595, study PRJNA489261) | soil metagenome | isolation source: day1 control-silty clay loam soil ammended with raw manure from dairy cow... | place: USA | collected 2015-05-15
GTCTTTACCGACTGGAATTGCGATACCCAGTGCTGGACACATTTCCATACCGATGGCTTTTACACCTTCGAATAGCGCTTGATCTTCGCCCGGTTGACCTGCAGCAGCCATCCAGTTTGCAGACAATTTAATGTCGCTGATTTTTTCAATCTTTGCAGACATGATGTTCGAGATTGATTCAGCCACTGATAAACGTGCCGATGCAGCAGGATTGAGCAATGCGACTGGTGGACGTTCACCCATCGCCATCGCTTCACCGGTGTAGCCTACTAGGCTTGTCGTTGTTACCGCAGCATCCGCCACCGGAACCTGCCAGCGACCGACCATTTGATCACGTGCCACCATACCAGTAATCGAACGGTCACCAATACTGATCAGGAATGATTTAGAAGCCACTGTCGGGTTTTTCAAAACACGATAAATCGCATCTTTCAGATCTGTGACTTTAGCCGCGTCGAAATCATCGCCTTTGCGTTCAATGGTTTCATATGAACGGCTCATACGCGGTGTACCACCAAGCATTACCTGCATTGGCATATCCACTGGCTTGTTGCCAAATAACGGATCTTCAACGGTTAAGTGACGCGCTTCAGTTGCTTCACCGAGTACCGCAAACGGACAACGTTCACGCGCACAGATCGATTCAAATAATTCTAAAGAAGATGGACGAATCGCCAGTACATAACGCTCTTGCGCTTCATTTGACCAGATCTCCATAGGCGACATGCCCGGCTCAAGCGATGGAATCTTACGCAGATCCAGCACCGCACCGAGTTCATGGTCATTCACCAGTTCAGGCATGGCATTCGATACACCACCTGCACCCACATCATGTACAGACACGATCGGGTTCTGGTCTTCCATGCGCCAGCAAGTATCAATCACTTCCTGACAACGGCGTTCCATTTCCGGGTTTTCACGTTGTACCGAAGCGAAATCCAGGTTTTCGCCGAGTTTACCGCTGTCTACAGAAGATGCTGCACCACCGCCGAGACCGATCAGCATGGCAGGGCCACCGAGCACGATCAATAAATCGCCCGGCAAGATTGGATCTTTTTCAACGTGATCTGGACGGATGTTGCCATAACCACCGGCAATCATGATTGGCTTATGGAAACCTTTAACATCGCCATTGATGTTTTGTTCAAAGGTACGGAAGTAACCATTTAAGGCAGGACGACCAAATTCGTTGTTAAACGCAGCGCCACCCAATGGGCCTTCAATCATGATTTGTAGCGGCGATGCCATACGCGATGGCTTGCCATAGTTTTCTTCCCAAGGCTGTTCAAAGCCCGGAATGTTCAGGTTAGATACTGTAAAGCCGGTTAAACCTGCTTTAGGCTTACCACCACGACCGGTCGCACCTTCATCACGGATTTCACCGCCCGAACCTGTCGCAGCACCGGCAAATGGTGCAATCGCTGTCGGATGGTTGTGAGTTTCCACTTTCATCAAGATATGCGCGGCTTGACTCTTATATTTATAAACCTGCTGGCCATTGTCTTCTTTGGTTGGATAAAAACGCTGGGTATCCGAACCGACAATCACCGAAGCATTGTCTTTATAAGCCGACAATACATCTGTAGGTGATTCTTTATAAGTATTCTTGATCATCTGGAACAATGACAATGGCTGAACTTCACCATCAATGGTCCATTCAGAACCGAAGATTTTATGACGGCAATGCTCAGAGTTTGCCTGTGCAAACATCATCAGTTCGATGTCATTTGGATTACGACCCAGCTTGATAAACGCTTCAGTCAGGTAATCAATTTCTTCCATCGACAATGCAAAACCAAATTCATTATTGGCCTTAACCAGTGCTTCTTTACCTTCACCCAGAATATCAATCGAGTTCAGTGGTTTTGGTGCTGTTTCAACAAACAGTACCGCAGCCTCTTCAATCGCATTGAATACGCTTTCAGTCATACGGTCATGCAAAATCTGTTGAACTTCATTTGATACGTCTTTTAGACCCTTCAACGTAAATAAAACGCCGCGCTCAAGACGATGAACCGGCGTATTACAGTTTTTGAAAATGTCTGTAGCTTTAGAAGACCAAGGCGAGATGGTGCCGACACGCGGTGTCACTAAAATTTGGATTTCATCACTTGCAGCCTGGTGCAATTCAAAAGATTGCCCATCGTTGAGAAGCTGTAAAGCTGATTGCTGTTGTTGCTCGCTGAGCGCTTGGTCAAAGAGGTAGACCCATTGACTTTCAATTGATTGAACAGAACTAATTGACGTCAAACGCGATAATAGTTGAGTTTTCTTAAAAGAAGAATGTGCGGGTGCACCGGCAACGATAAACATGCTGATTTTGGCTCCACGGGATGGTCTGAACAACCATGCCACAATGTGACTTGAGAGAGCGCATATTCTACTGTGAAATAAGGAAATCGGCTAGATGGCAAATACGAAAACTACGGCTGAAATATTCTGTATTTTTAAAATATTGTGTTTATTTTCAGGCAGGAAAATTGAATGTAGTCGCGTAGATTAACACAATTTGTTAAAGAAAAATCAAAACCGATTAACAATAATTTCACTTAAGAAAATTGTATTATTTTTCAACAGCAAGACCACTTAAAATGCGTACAGAACTTATTCTTGAGCCGTTATAAAAAACTTATTAAGGCTAGGCTAAAGCTTCTCGGGATAGACTGAAACAGTCGAGTTCATTTTTTAGCTCATCTCTCTGTCGGCGAGTTGCACTACTGAAATAATTTTGTATCCAGCTATCCCCATTCCGGGCTCCATTGCAGGATTTAAGACTCTGCCCCGCTGTTCTCCCTTTTCGAGCCTGTCTGTATGAGCAAACTATATCGCCTGCTTCAATCGACTTCCAGTAATATCCGGTAGCCCAGATTACTCCGATCACTCATCTTAATATATGAACTCTATTCAAAGATACCTAAATCTCACATATAAGACCCCACCATAGTTTCTAATAAAGAGTGAGAATTAAAATCAATAGATCTACTTTAGTAAATGGATTTCCAGGATATTAAGTCTGTTTTCACCGATATATTAACCAAAAATATTGATTCAAATATTTCTTAAATTCTTCGCTAAAAAGAGCGAAATTACATGCTAATCAATTGAAAATATAAAGCTTAAATTCAAACTGATTCTCGGCCTCTATTCTTATGCAAAAATTCAGAATATATAAGCATCATCAGACATGAATTAATGAAAGTTTTTTAGGCTATTATGAAAAAAATCACTACTCATAATGAAGAAAATAAGAAATATTAAAATTTTGTTACTTTTTCATTTTCTGACTGACATCCATCTTTATTCTAATAAAAAACCATGCAATAAATACCTGTAATTCCTATAAAAATATATAACCAACAGATCTACATTTTATAAGATGTTGAAATCAAAAATAGCCTTATATCAGCAAAGAATCTACATAATTAATGACTTCATCAGTAAATTTGATGATTTTATGTTAACCTCTACGCCAATTGCTGAGGAAATGTCCACATTCAGGACGCATGAATCATCCTCTTTTCTGCTGCAGATATGAATATCCAATTGATATTCAGACGCTGGTTTTTTTATTTTCTGTAGCTTCACTGCTCTGTCTAATCTAGAGCCTTAATCTGTTGCCAATGATTTAATTTTCAAAAACAAAAGGTGACCCGCTTAAGGAGTATGTATGTTTCAATTCACTAGTACAGCAACTGTACTATTGATGGTGCTTTTCTATGGCATCACCTTTCTATTGTCGTTACGCATTAAGCAAAAAAATGAAAATGTCGATGGATATATGGTCTCGAATGGCTCCATCGGATTTGGAATGTCTGCGGCCAGTATGACCGCCACCTGGATCTGGGCCGCTTCATTTTATGCAGCAGCTTCGTCCGGATATAAATACGGTGTTTCCGGTGCCTTACACTATGGTTTGTGGGGTGCACTGATGATTTTATTTATCTACCCATTCGGCAAACGTTTCCGCGACCTGGCACCCAATGCACACACTTTGGCAGAAATCATGCATGCACGGCATGGCAACCAGAGCCAGATGATTCTGGCAGGCTCCAATATTGTCGGAAGCGTGATCAGTCTGATGGTAAACTTTACCGCAGCAGGTGCGCTGGTTGAAATTCTGTCTCCCCTCAGCTTTATCCATGGGGTCTTGATTACCGGAATTGGCGTCCTGTCCTATACTTTATGGTCAGGTTTCCGCTCCTCGGTATTTACCGACTTTGGGCAACTGGTCGCCATGATTGTGGCGGCAGTGATCATTATTCCGACGCTATTTTTCACCCTGGGCGGCCCTTCACTGTTCCAGACCGGCATGCATAATCTGCAACCGGAACAACTGGATTTCTTTTCGAAAACCGCATTTTTAGAACAGGGTGCACCATTTTTTGTGGCGGTACTGGCTTATGCGATTGGTAACCAGACCATCGCCCAACGCCTGTTTGCAGTGCGTAAAGACTTGATCAAACCCAGCTTCATTACTGCAACCATCGGTTATGCCGCGATTGTCGTCGGTTTGGGAATGCTCGGATTATTGGCGCTATTTGCCGGGATTCAGCCGATTGATGGCAACCTGAACAACCTGATTCCACAAATGGCAGCAACGTATCTGTCTCCATTTATGGTGGCCTTACTCTTTGTCATGGTGATTGGCGCGCTTTCGTCAACGGCGGATTCGGATTTATCTGCCCTGTCTGCCATCGTAATGACCGATATTTATGGCAAACAGATTGCTAAAAATCGTCCTGATCCGAAGAAAATGCTGTTTATTGGCCGGATGACCATGATTGTAGCCACCATGCTCGGTATTTTAATTGCCACGCTTAAATTCGACATTCTAGCGATGCTGATTTTCGTCGGTGCACTCTGGGGTGCCATCGTATTCCCGGTGATTGCCAGCCTGTACTGGGACAAGGTCAATGCCCGTGCCTTTAACTGGTCTGTCGGTATCGCATTTTTAAGCTTTCTGGTGGTTCGATTTGAATGGCTGCCAATTCAGGGTCTGATCGCACTCAGTTTTGAGCTTATGGCCACCATCGGTATTGGTGTGGTACTGGGTCTGATGAGCTTTGGCTTCTTTGGCAAGAAAGTCGGCCTGGTGGTCGGTATTCTGGCCAGTATCGGCTTCCTTCCATGGACCATCGGCTTCCTGCGTGATTATGGCACGCTATTGAGTTCCCTGACCGCCTACGGCAGCAGCGCCATTGTCTGTACCGTACTGACTTTAATGAATAGCAAAGAACGATTTGATTTTAAACAAATCAATAAGATGGTGATTGAATTTCACCAGGTATCTGAGAAAAGTAAATAAGGAGATTTCAGATGAGTAGTCAATTTATGACCCTATATGTACTTTTTTGGCCATTGGTGGCGACGATGATTTTGTTCGTCATTTGCATGGGGGTCTATAAAGACATCCAGGAAGCCAAGATCAGTGGTGAAGATTTGCTTTAGTCCACTTCTATCATGAGATAAAAACAGGTCAATATGACCTGTTTTTTTATAGCGATTGTTCAGCTGAAATTTCCACAGAGTTTTGTTTGTTCCGACAATTCATGTCGCAGCACTCTAGTGCTGTTGCTACTTTTTTGGCATGATGCACTTAGCAAAGAATTGAATAATGATAAATGACTCAAATGCGTTGGTTAGAGCTGCTTTCGACAGTTCGGATTGGTAGTAAAAAGCAAAGTACTGAACTGGCACGTAGCCCGTTCCACAAAGATTATGACCGTATTATTTTTTCACAAAGTTTCCGCCAGCTGAACCGTAAAACTCAGGTTCACCCTTTAACCCAGCACGATGGTATTCATACACGACTCACACATTCACTTGAAGTGTCCTGTATTGGGCGTTCACTCGGGATGCTGGCCGCAGAGAAAATAAAAGATCAGTTACCGCCCTGGATTTCCCCGGCCGATGTCGGTGCCATTATTCAGGCTGCCTGTCTGGCACATGATATTGGTAATCCCCCTTTTGGCCATGCCGGTGAATATGCCATTCGAGAATGGTTCGACGATGCATCGCATACCGATTTTTTAAAAGATCTCAGTCCTGAACAAGAAGCCGATGTACGTCAGTTTGAAGGCAATGCCCAAGGTCTACGCCTGTTGACCAAAATCGATTACCATCCCAATGATGGCGGCATGCGTTTGACTTATGCCACGTTAGGGGCTTATTTAAAATATCCGTGGCTGTCAAAAACCATGGCATCTCAAGTCGATTTACCTGCCAGCAATCGGGCCAAGTTTGGCTGCTATCAGGCCGAGAAAGAGATTTTAAAGCAGATTGCAGAACAACTCGGACTGATTCAGTTAGCTGAATATCATTACTGCCGTCATCCACTGACCTATCTGCTCGAAGCGGCTGATGATATCTGTTATGCCCTGATTGACCTTGAAGATGGTATTAGCCTGAATATGCTCAGTTATGACGAAGTTGAGCCGGTCTTTTTAAATCTGCTCGGTGATTATGGTATTCCTTCTGAAATCGCCATGAGCAATACCACCTGGCAGCAAAAAATTGCCGCCTTGCGTGGTCGGGTCATGAAACGTCTGGTCGATGAAGTGACAACGGCTTTTGCCCGTCATCATGACCAGATTTTATCGGGTCAGTTACAAGGTACTTTATTGCAATATTGTACTGCGGACATTGAAATCGGGATTAATCGCGCCAAAGAACTGGCACGGGATAAAATTTTTGAGCATCCGCAAAAAGCAGGACTGGAAATTATCGCGCATCAATGTTTGCAAAATATTCTGGATGCCTTTATTCCCTTAACAACGCCGCATAAAAACCTGAGTTTTAAAGAACAGCGCTTGATGTCGATTCTGCAACGTTCAGGGGCGAATTTTAGCGCCAGCCATTATGACAATATCATGCAGGTGCTGGATATTGTTTCGAAATTTTCTGATCATCAGGCTTATAACCTGTCGCAGGAATTACAAGGCAATAAAGCCGGATTGTTATAAAATATTCTGCTGTATGGGAGGATGATTGTAATAAAATCATCTATTTTACAGCGGCAGATTTTGCCTTTCCGGAAAATGCTGACTACTATGCAGCAAAACTGAATTTAGTGATGATAAAAGATGATTGGATGTCTGATTGGTGAAGTACTGGCTTTAGAAGCACCCACCGTACTGTTAAATGTAAATGGCGTCGGTTATGAAATTGATACGCCGCTGACGACTTTCTGCCAGCTGCAAAAAGGACAACAAGTCACACTCTGGACCCATCTGGCCGTGCGTGAAGATGCACAGTTGCTGTATGGCTTTATCAATGCTCAGGAAAAAACCATTTTCCGCACCTTACTCAAAGTCAACGGCGTGGGTCCCAAAATGGCCTTGGGTATTCTTTCAACTTTAAGTGTGGAAATGCTGATTCATACCGTTGAAAATGAAGATGTGAATACCTTGGTCAAAGTTCCCGGTGTCGGTAAAAAAACCGCTGAACGTTTAATGATTGAATTACGTGACCGTTTTAAAGCCATGGCTTCAGGTGCTGCGCCAAGCAATTCAACTGCACCACAGATTCAGTTTATGGGCAATTCAGCCGTGGCTGAAGCAGAAGCTGCATTACAGTCTTTGGGTTATAAACCTGCTGAAGCGCAAAAACTGATTAATGCGGTTAAAGCAGATTACACTGAAGCCAGCGACATTATTCGTGCCGCATTAAAATCGATGAATCGTTAATACTGATTTAAATATTCGCTGCAAAATGAAGATGAGAAGGCAGCATGGATGCTGCCGCAGAAATATGGCATAGGATGTGCCATTATTTTTGCAAAGGGTTTTGTTACTTTTGCCCTGTCAAAAGTAAGAGCATGCCTGCACAATGGCATACGAATTGTTAAAGCATTTTGAGGCTATGACTTTATTCACCTCAAATAAACCATAGAGATTAACTCAAAAGATATGCAAGACCGTCTCATCAGTGGTTCTGAAAAACCAGAAGATCATTTTGATCGTGCCATCCGTCCAACCTCACTCGATGACTATATTGGTCAGCCTGTGGTTCGAGAGCAAATGGAAATCTTTATTGGTGCCGCCCGTGGCCGTGAAGAAGCGCTGGATCATACATTGATTTTTGGCCCGCCCGGCCTGGGTAAAACCACGCTGGCGAATATTATTGCCCGCGAAATGGGCGGTAATCTTAAGTCGACTTCAGGTCCGGTGCTAGAACGTGCCGGTGATTTGGCCGCCATGCTGACCAATCTGGAAGAAGGTGATGTCCTGTTCATTGATGAGATCCACCGTCTTTCACCGGTGATTGAGGAAATTCTCTATCCAGCGATGGAAGACTACCAGCTCGACATCATGATTGGCGAAGGGCCTGCTGCACGATCAATCAAACTGGATTTGCCACCCTTTACCCTGGTTGCAGCAACCACACGTGCAGGTCTGCTTACCTCTCCTTTGCGTGACCGTTTCGGCATCGTACAGCGTTTAGAATTTTATTCAGTTGAAGATTTGACCCACATTGTCAAACGTTCAGCCAACCTGATGGATGTACCCATGACCGGTGATGGCGCAAAAGAAATTGCCCGTCGCTCACGGGGTACACCGCGTATTGCCAACCGCTTATTGCGTCGTGTACGTGACTATGCTCAGGTCAAAGGCACTGGTGAAATTAATCAGGATATGGCGCAACGTGCTTTGGACATGCTCAAAGTCGATAAAGATGGTTTAGATACTTTAGACCGCCGTTATCTATCGATGTTATTAGAACGTTTTGATGGTGGCCCTGCTGGTGTTGAAGCGTTGGCTGCTGCCATGGCAGAAGATTCTGGTACGCTGGAAGATGTGATTGAACCATATTTGATTCAGCAAGGTTATGTGATGCGTACTGCACGTGGCCGTATTGCCACCAATATGGCCTATTTACAGTTTGGATTGACACCACCTGAGCCAAAAGAAAAGTGATTCAAAAAGCAGCTTAGGCTGCTTTTTTATTGAATATAGATTTCAAATTTTGAATAAGAGAATCTACTACAATGTTTAGAGCTTTGAAACTATCAGCAATACCTTCTTTATCAATTACCGCGGTAATACACATGATTTGTAGCTGAGTGAGATAACGCTCAAATTCGTCCCATTCAGATACTAATTCATGATCTTCCTCTACTAACATTTTTAAATGAGTACTAATACGAGCTATTAAAGGGAATATATCATCTTCTAAACTCTTTAATTCTGAACGCATATCTTCGTATTCATTATTTTTGAACCAGTCTTTCACATCATTTAGTACTAAAGCTACAGAGCCTAACAATGTAATGTATTTATGCACTAATGGTTTCAATACAGCAAGATCGTCTATTAACTTAAGTTTCCAACCTCTATAAAATTCTTCTTGTAATTCAACTCTTTTTAAATTTTCTTGACTTTCTATAAGTTGTTTAGTCATATTTCTATGAGATTCTGCTGCTTCTTTAATATCTTCACTTACTACTTTAAAAGATAGTTCTGTGAGTTGAAAACTCTTACGTCCATACCAATAAGCAAGCCAAGTTGCGAAACTACCTAAAATAAGCGCAATAATGACAGATAAAGTAAATGATGAAATTGCTGTCGTATCTGTCGAATGATTGAGATCAAGCTCCATCTTTCTATTTGGATTCTCTACAACACTTGCCGTTTGATCAAAAGGCTGCTGTGGCACTGTCCATGGCAATTGAAATCATCACTGCATTATTATTCTGCTCTGCCACAATTTCCCCATTTCATTTCAATAAATTTTTATTATTGATATTCTAAAAATTTTCAAACCATTACAAAAGAAAAAGCCAACTGACATGTCTAAATCAGTTGGCAAAAGCACAAAACAAAAAACTAAATAAAAAAATTACTTCTCTTTTTTCTTAAACTCCTAAAAGTCCGCTTTACGAATCATCGCGTGAATACCTTTGGTTTTATCTACCACTTGCGATACTTTAAAATCCGTTGCAGCACTTAAATATGCATAAGCAATTTCTTCTGAAATTCCGTATTCATTGACCAAAAAACGGATTGCTTCGCGTGTCGATTTACGCATGGCTTCGTCTAAGTCTTCATCTAAACCTAGAGTAATCCACAACTCATCATTTTCGCCCAAAGGTTGCGTTAATGATTGTCGCGGAATCTTGTCCTGATCTATTTTTGATATTTGTTTTTATTTTGTCTTATTGATAATTTTGATACCTTTAACATATAGAAAATAAATAAGGGTACATAATTTTACAATGTAAAAGCATTCATAAAGCTCTTTTAGAACAAGGTCTAACAAGCAATATACCTTAAAGGTATTATCATAATACTTAGAGAGTTTTGGTCAAATTTAAATCAATATGCAATCCTAGAGAATCACTTTAACCATTTCAATTTCTTAAGGTTCTCCCCAAGTATGAATATGTATAAGCAGATTTCCCTTTGTCTTCCTCTTCTTTTCTGTAGCCAACTCAGTCTGGCCGACTGGATTGATGATTCTGTACAAACGGCTGAAGCGCACACCATAAAATTACGCCAGCATATTCATCAATATCCTGAGCTGGGGAATATGGAATTTAAAACCTCGGAACTGGTTCAAAAAGAATTAAAATCCTATGGGATTGAAGTACGAAAAGGTTATGCCAAAACGGGTGTGATCGGTGTACTAAAAGGTGGTAAACCCGGCCCGGTCATGGCATTGCGTGCAGATATGGATGCATTACCAATTAAGGAAACTGCACCGGTATCATTCGCCAGCAAACAAAAAGCCATTTATCAGGGCAAAGAATCTTATGTGATGCATGCCTGTGGTCATGATGCGCATACCGCCATGTTACTGGGTGCAGCCAAAGTTCTGGCCGCCAACAAAGATAAAATTGCAGGAACGGTGGTATTTGTGTTCCAGCCAGCCGAAGAAGGTGGTGCAGATATTGATAACTTTACCCAAGGCGATCAGATTGGTTCGCGTAAAATGATTGCGGACGGCGCCCTGAAAAATCCAAAACCTGAAGTCATTTTCGGTATGCATGTCATGGCCGGTATGCCAAGTGGCAATATCTTCTACAAAGATGGTGCCATTTTAAACAGTGCCGATCATTTACGCATCCAGGTCAATGGAAGTCAGGTTCATGGTTCGATGCCTTGGGCAGGAAAAGATCCAATTTATGCCTCTGCCCAGATGGTCACCAATCTGCAAAGTTTGATCAGCCGTAAAGCGGATCTGACCAAAGGAATGGGCGTGGTCAGTATTGGTAGCATTCAGGGTGGTACCACCGGTAACGTGATTCCAGATCAGGTCAATATGGTCGGGACTATTCGCTCCAATAGTGAAGACGTTCGTCAAGGCATTTTAAAAGACTTACCGAAGATGCTAGAACACAATGCAGCAGCCAACGATGTCAAGGTGAAAGTCGAAATTGCGCCTTATGCCCCGGTCACCACCAATGACAAAACTTTGACCAAGCTGATGCAACCGACCCTGGCCAAAGTCCATGGTGAAGATAAATTGCATGTCTTGGATAATAATGCCAGTGCGAGTGAAGACTTTGCTTACTATGGCCAGCTCATGCCATCCCTGTTTGTCTTTGTCGGTGCCACGCCGGCCGATCAAGATCCGGCTAAAGCCGCGCCAAACCATAATCCGAACTTTATTGTCGATGATGCGACCTTAAAAACCGGTGTCGAAAGTCATGTGCGCTTTATTCTGGATTATCCAAAAGTGGCTGAACAGGTTCAGGCCAACTGGAAACAGAACAATAAAGGTTAATTGCCTGCTATAAAAATGCGCGAGTTGATGAGCTCGCGCATTTCATCATCTTCTGCTGTTTTATAAATGAGCTATCAGGTGCTCTGCGCTTCCTCTTGACTATTTCTAGCCAGATTTGACATCTTGTGCCATTGGTCTCAAAACTCAAAATGCTAAACTTTGTCCCGCTAAATTGCTTGACTTTGGACAGGAATCCGGCAAATTCAAGGATTTTCCTCTCTCCAAAAAACAAGCAAAAATTTCGAACATCTGCATGGAACAAAACTATGGCGAATCATTTTGAATTCAATATCCGCGTATATATTGAAGATACTGATCTAGGTGGTATTGTCTACCATGCTAACCACATTCGCTATATGGAACGTACCCGTACCGAATGGCTGCGTGCTGCCGGAGTCAGTCATTACTGGCAACAGGCAGAATATAATTTTGTGGTACACAAAATTAATGTCAAATATATGCGCCCCATCCTGATGGATGATTTAATTACTGTTACTGCACGTGTGATTTCATGTAAAGCTTCATCATTTGTATTGCAACAAAATATTTATCGTGGTGAAATCATGCTTGCATCGGGTGAGGTTGAGTTGGCATGTATCAGTGCAGAGATGCGACCACGTCGACTCCCGGATGAAATACGCGAACTAATTCAAAAAGAATTGGAACAAGACTAAAAAATTTATTGGCACACGTAACAACTATGGCGACTCAGTTAGAATCATCTCTTCAAGTTTCAGATCTTATTTTACAAGCAAGCCCTGTCGTACAACTGGTGATGCTTTCTCTTCTGTTAGCCTCAATATATAGCTGGTATCTGATTGCCAGACTCTATATGAGTTATAAAAAAGCCCAGGCCGATGATGAACATTTCCAGAAAATCTTCTGGTCTGGCGCTGAACTGAATACCCTGTATAACAATGCCCAGCTCAATTCTAAACGCACTGGCCTTGAAGATATTTTCTATCAGGGTCTGGGTGAGTTCCTGAAACTGAAAAAACGCCATGCACCGACTGCCCAGTCCATTGAAGGAACAGAGCGTATTCTGCGTGTCGGCCTGAGCCGTGATCAAGGTCATCTGGAGCAAGGACTCGGTGCTTTGGCCAGTATTGGTTCGGTTGCACCTTATGTTGGTCTGTTCGGTACCGTCTGGGGCATCATGAACGCTTTTATTGGCCTGGCAGATGTCGATCAGGTGACGCTGGCGACGGTTGCACCTGGTATTGCTGAAGCCCTGATTGCAACTGCCATTGGCCTGTTCGCAGCTATTCCAGCGGTGTTGGCCTTTAACCATTTCACGGCCAAAGGTGAAACCGTTTACTCTGATCGTGCCCTGTTTGCCGAAGAAATGGTGGCACTGCTACAACGTCAGTCCGTGGGCATAACTCAGGACAAAGACTAATGGCGATTCAAGGTTCAGGACGCTTTCAGCGTATTAAAAAGCCACTGAAAAGTGACATGAATGTCGTACCTTATATTGATGTGATGCTGGTGCTTCTGGTGATCTTTATGGTCACCGCACCCATGATCACCAGTGGCATAAAGGTCGACCTACCTCAGGCCAATGGGCTACCGATTGAATCTAAAGATGCACCGACCATTGTCACCCTGAAAGAAGATGGTTCATATTATTTAGAACATAAAAATCAGGCCACTGGCCCAGTCACGCTGGATGAATTGACTGCTGCCCTTGTTGAAGCGCAAACACAGGCACAAAATGACAATAAAGTGCTGAATGTCGTGATCAATGGCCACAATACCCGTCCTTATGGCGATGTCATGGCCTTGATGTCCAGCCTGCAGGATGCCGGTTTATCTCAGGTCGGTTTACTGACCCAGCCATTAGAATAATGTATGAAAGATTATAAAAAGCCACCATTTCAGAAAAAAGCCATCGCGATTGGATTCACCTTAGGAATCCATGCCGTGGCTTTGGTGGGTTTACTTTATCTTGGCATGAGTAAACCACCTGAACCGCCGAAGCAGATTAAAACGGTCCTGATCAAACCTGAGGACCTCAAACCGGTCACCCGAGAAGAAACGCCGTTTGAGGAAACTGCACATGAAAATGTCGCAGAAGAAATTACTCAAACAGCTGAACCTAGTCCTGAGCCTGCGCCAGTCATTCCGACAGCGGCGCCTGCCACACCTGCTGCTCCGCCTGCACCGAAAGTGGATACACAAAAAGCCCAGCAGGAACTCAAAGAGGTAGCGCAAGCCAAGGCTGTACAACAAGCTGCTGAAGCAGCGAAACGTGCCGAAGCTGCCGAACAGGCGAAACAGGCAGCAGCCAGAGCAAAAGCGGAGGCAGCACAAAAATCCAAGGCAGATGCCGAAGCTGCTCGTAAGGCTGAAATCGATGCACAGCGTAAAGCGGACGCTGCACAGAAAGCCAAATTAGATGCTCAGAAAAAAGCGGATTTGGCCGCCAAACAAAAAGCCGATGCCGCTGCGAAAGCCAAGGCAGATGCTGCTGCAAAGGCGAAAGCTGACGCGGATGCAAAAGCCAAAGCTGAGGCGGCAGCTAAAGCAAAAACTGACGCGGATGCAAAACGTAAGGCAGATGCGGAGGCGAAACGTAAAGCTGATGCGGATGCAAAAGCCAAAGCAGAGGCGACAGCTAAAGCAAAAGCTGAGGCGGATGCAAAACGTAAGGCGGATGCCGATGCAAAAGCCAAAAACGATGCTGCTGCAAAGGCAAAAGCAGACGCGGATGCAAAACGTAAGGCAGATGCCGATGCAAAAGCCAAAGCTGAGGCAGATGCCAAGGCTTCAGCAGCCAAACAGGCCGCTGAAGAAGCTGCTCAGAAAAAAGCGGAATCAAAACGGATTGCGTCTACTGCAAAACGTGATTTCGAAAATAAAATTAAACGTGCTTGGGATACCCCAGTGGGATCGTCAGGTCAGCGCGCTACTGCTCGTGTGACCTTGAATGACAATGGCGGTGTGGTTTCTGTCATCGTGAACTCAAGTGATGCAGACATGAAAGCCAGTGTCGAAGCTGCGGTGCGGGCTGCTGCGCCGTATCCGATGCCTTCAGATCCAGATGCACGCCGAGAAGCACGAAGTTTTACATCAACCTTTACCGCACAATAATCACTTTAATATGATTAAATAATATTCATTTTTCACAGTGTCATAACAGTTTGGTCATAAAATCCTGGTTTTATTCTATTAAATCCATGCGATGATGTAGCCCAAGCTACCTATACAATAAATCCGTTGATTTGAGTAAATAACGAATGATGGAAAAGACTCGCAAACACCTACTCTGCCTCGCAATCATTGGCGCTTTAAGTCCTGTATTGGCAACTCAGTCCTATGCCCAGTTGCATCTGGAAATTACCAAGGCACCTGAGGCAGCACCTAAAATCGCCATTGTGCCATTCAGTCAGGATCAGAGCATCTATCCTATTGTTGAAAATGACTTGAATCGTTCAGGCAGATTTACCAGTGCTTCAAAAAACCTGCCTGCGACTGCCACATTAAATAACCCGAATGCAGAAGCTTGGGCATCCGCTGGCGTTCCCTATGTCGTGACCGGTTCATCAAAAACCACAGCGGATGGTTCTTTTGAAATCCAGTATCAGTTATACGATATCGAAAAAAAACAATATCTATTAAATGAATTACTAACTGTTCCAGCCTCACGTACCCGTCAGGCAGCGCATATGATCAGTGATGCCATCTATCAGGCATTAACTGGCATTCCAGGTGATTTTACTGGACGTATTGCTTATGTACTGCGTAATCCAGCAACACCAGAACAACGTTATACCTTGCAAATTGCCGATACCGATGGCGAACAGCCAAAAACCATTTTGACTTCGCGTGATCCGATTCTTTCTCCAGCCTGGACACCGGATGCCAAAAAAATTGCTTATGTCTCGTTTGAAACCAAACGTCCGGCAATTTATGTACAGGATCTGGCTACAGGACAACGCGAAAAACTGGCCAGTTTCCGTGGCTTAAATGGCGCACCAAGTTTCTCTCCAGATGGCAAGAGCATGCTGTTTACTGCATCCATGCATGGCAATCCGGAAATCTATCAGATGAATCTGGAAACACGTCAATTACAACGTATGACCAATGACAGTGCGATCGATACCGAAGCACGTTATGCTCCAGATGGAAAATCCTTTATCTTTACTTCTGATCGTGGTGGATCTCCACAGATTTATCGCCATGATCTCGCTTCAAGTAGCAATAAACGTCTGACCTTCCGTGGTGCATTTAATGCACGTGGTACGCTGAGCGCAGATGGCAAGAAACTTGCATTGGTTCATCGTCCAAGCGGCAGTAACTATCGGGTTGCCGTTCAAGACATGAACTCTGGTGTAAATAATATTCTGACGCCAACAACTCTAGACGAATCACCAAGTTTCTCGCCAAATGGCCAGATGGTGGTGTATGCCACACGTGAAGGCGCGCGCGGACTTCTGTCGATCATGTCACTAGATGGTCGTTTCCGTATGAACTTGCCAAGTGAAACGGGCGAAGTCCGTGAACCGGCTTGGGCACCAAAATAACATTGGTATCTGTATAAACCTTTTACCCCATAATCAAACTTCATGGAGATGAAGATGAACAAAGTAAAATTATTTGCCTTACCACTTTTAGCAGCAGCTGTCGTCATGACAGGTTGTGCGAGCCGTAAACCTGCCGCTGAAGTTCAAACCGGCGGTTTAGATACAACCAGCTCAACCACAGTGGATACGCAAGGTCTGAGTGAAGATGCTGCATTAAATGCACAAAACATGGCGGGTGCATCGGCAAAGGGTGTCACTGCGGAAAACAAGGCTTTCTTGGCAAAACGTGTCGTACATTTTGACTATGACAGTACTGAACTCAGCAATGAAGATCTTCGTACACTACAAGCACATGCACAGTTCCTGATGGCCAATGCTAATTCACGTGTCGCACTCACCGGTCACACCGATGAACGTGGTACCCGTGAATACAACATGGCGCTTGGTGAGCGTCGTGCCAAAGCCGTAGAAAGCTTCCTGGTGACTACTGGTGTAAATGCTGCTCAATTAGAAGCCGTCAGCTATGGTAAGGAAATGCCAATCAATCCAGGTCATGATGAAAATGCCTGGAAAGAAAACCGCCGTGTTGAAATTAATTATGAAGCGGTACCACCATTGTTGAAATAACTTTCAATGCTGGCGTATCAAATAAAAAGCACTCATGATTGAGTGCTTTTTATTGGGTTGAATGAACAAATCTGTTTATTCTACGGTCTGGCCTGGTTCAACTGCTTGCATCGATTCAATCAGGTCGTGTTTATTGAATTGTTTGTACTCTGGTTTTGCTTCATAATCCCGCCAGGCTTCTTTCATCTTGTCTTCAGAGATATCATCTAAAGTAATGCCTTCACTTGGCGTTGGAGTCGCATCAAACTTTAATGTTGTCATATCTGTGCTCCTATTCTCAATTTTCCCTTGCCTTCAACATAGCACTTTCCACAGGAGTTGCAAGGGCAAAATCGATACAAATAATCCAGTTTAATTTTTCTTTTAGTACGTTCTCATCTAAAATATAGCCGCATATCGTTTTGATCATTTTTTCCCGATTTAAGTCTTGGAGTTTTCCCTTATGTCATACCGCACCCTATCCCAGTTTTTACAGCAACAAAGCGGGAATCTCACACCTGAACTTGCACAAGTTATTGAAACGATTGCAAACACTTGCAAGGACATCGATCTGTTGCTGCAAAAAGGTGCTTTAGCGGGTGTATTGGGAAGTGCACAGCATGAAAATGTTCAAGGCGAAGAGCAAAAGAAACTGGATGTCATTTCCAATGATTATCTGATTGATGCTTTACAGCAACACCCGAATGTCGGTGGTTTGGCCTCAGAAGAACTGGATGAATTCACCCCTGCACAAGAAAATGGTCAATTTCTGGTCTTGTTCGACCCACTCGATGGTTCAAGTAATATCGATATCAATATGTGTGTGGGTACGATTTTCTCGATTCTTCCTGCGAAAAATGCCGTGACTCAGGCCGAAGACTTTATGCAAGCCGGTGTCAATCAAGTGGCTGCAGGTTATGTACTGTATGGTCCATCGACCATGATGGCATTGACTGTCGGTGCAGGCGTAGTGTTCTTTACCTTTGACCCGGAAACTCAAGAATTCCTGCTAACTTCTGAAGCGATTCAAGTCGCTGCAGATACCAAAGAATATGCGATCAATGCCTCGAATCAACGCCACTGGGAAGCACCAGTACAACGTTATATCGATGAATTATTGGCAGGCAAAACCGGTCCTCGTGAAAAAGATTTCAATATGCGCTGGGTTGCCTGTATGGTGGGCGATATTCACCGTATTCTTTGTCGTAGCGGTATCTTCATGTATCCATACGACTTTAAAGATCCGGCTAAAGCTGGTCGTCTGCGTTTAATGTATGAAGCCAACCCAATGAGTATGCTCATGGAGCAGGCTGGCGGCGCATCCACCACAGGCCGTGTCCGTATTCTGGAGATCGAACCAACTGATCTACATCAACGTGTGCCAGTGATTATCGGTTCTAAAAACGAAGTTGATCTTGTGACCAGCTATCATAACTAATTTTTTATAGCGGTAGCCGATATTGAATCGGCTACCGTGGATTATATCTCCCATGCCAACTTTTTTTCTTGATTCAAAAGACAATCCAAAAATTAAACACTTACGTGGTTTGATTGAACAAAACACCTATCGTAAAAAACAGGGGCAAACTGTGCTGGAAGGCACGCATCTGTCTCTCGCCTGGCTGCATGAAAACCGTAAAATTGATTCGATTTTTACCACTGAACATGCACTTTCGCATCCTGATTTCGAGAAAATTCTCGCAAAATACACAGGGATGGTCTTTGTTTTAAGCGAATCTTTATACAAAGATTTAAGCACCTTAGGAACGTCTTTAGCCTGTTTAGCTGTGGTCACTTTACCGACAGCAAATTATGCACTGGATTTTAAAGCCGACACTTTAATTCTGGAAAATGTACAGGATCCGGGTAATGTTGGTACCCTGCTTCGCTCTGCAGCAGCAGCCGGTATTGAACAGATTGTCTGCACCAAAGGTTCTGCATCACTTTGGTCACCACGAGTATTACGTGCCGGTATGGGCGCACACTTCACGCTGCAAACTTTTGAAAATATTGCACTTGAACAAATTCTTGAGCAATTTCAAATTCCTGTATACGTCACCAGCTCACATCGTGCCGAAAGTCTGTACTCAAAAGATTTAGGTAAACCTTGCGTATGGATCTTGGGCAATGAAGGTCAAGGCGTTTCTGATTATGCAATGCAACACGCAGAAGCTGTCAGTATTCCGCAGCCGGGTGGTCAGGAATCCTTAAATGTTGCGATTGCAGGATCGATCTGTTTCTTTGAAATGGTACGTCAACGTATCTAATTAGGGATTTAGGTTACAGTGTTTTAATTCGGCCCTGCCCGTTTATAAAATAGATTACACTACAAAAATAATAAACTTAATTGTCAACCAAACCATAATTCCCAACGTTATATGATTATGAACTTGGGAATCATGGTGGGTGTCCAATGACAGGATTTTCCATCTCTATGGATTTAGCACCAAAACAGTTGCAATCACACGATGTAAGTATTCTGAAGAGTACGGCTGAAGCACGTCTGAAGAATTTTATGCAAGATGTGACTGGACGCGCCTTGGTGATGATGGAAAGTGCAACTCAAGGTCATCATGGTATTGCCATGGATCTGGTTCAGGAAGCTTTCATTTCCTTACATAAATCCTATGCGGAAAAAAGTACTGAAGAATGGTATCCCCTATTTTATACAATTCTGAACAACAAATTACAGGATTGGCGTCGTAAAGAAGCACGGCGTGGTCAGATGTTTTCATTTTTTAAGAAAGTCAGTCTGGATGATGACGAAATTGAACTTGAGGATATCGTGGACGAAGCTACACCGACGCCTTTGGACTTTCTGGATCAGGCAGTGACAGCTGAAGAAATCCAGGAAGCCATTGCCAAACTACCTGTACGTCAGCAGCAGGCATTTATGCTGAGAGCTTGGGAAGGATTTGATACGCATACCACCGCACAAATTATGGACTGCTCAGAAGGCAGTGTAAAAACTCATTATCACCGTGCTATTCAAGGCTTACGTACCTCTTTGGCACATTTAAATCCATATCTGGGAGGGTCATCCGAATGAATCAAGATGATTTCTTAAAACAAGTAACTTCCAAACTCGATGGACTGGCACAACAACATAAACACAAACCTGTTGTCATGCACCATGTTCTTGAAGAAATTCAGGATTCTAAACATTCACGTTTTGCATTTTTAAAAATGTCAGGTTTTGCCTTGGCAGCAGCAATTGCAGGTGTTGTAGTATTACCCAATATTTCTAGCCACAATGAGCCGCAAACCCAAATGGTGTCAGTACCGAAACTGTCCCCACAAATGCTTGAAGATTTAGAAATGCTAATGGTTCTAGGTGAGGACAAAGTTCCACATGGCAGCTAAAAGATTGGCAATTGCTTTTTGTGCATTCAGTTTTCTGCAAACCAGTTTTGCAGGATTTGAACGTTTTTGGATCTTTTCTAAAGATGCAAATACTCAGGTTTCCGATACCTGGGATAGTCTTTCTGATTCCGAACAGTTGGCACTTATTAAACGCTATCAGTCCCTCAAGGAAATTCCAGAACAGCAGAGCGTCAGCTTACAGCAGCGTATGGACTGGTTTACCCAGCTTCCTGAGGTTGAAAAACAAAGAATGCGTGAGACTTGGCAAATGATGAGCAGTCAGGAACGTCGAGAACTTGGCTTACGCATGCAAAATGCCAAACCTGAAGAACGACTTGCCATTCGGGAAGAGTACATTCTCAAATACCAGCAAACGACTCAACCACCCTCTAGCTCGCATTAAGCGACCCATATAAAAAGCCTCCAAATAGATAATGCCAGTCAGTTAAACAATTGACTGGCATTTTCTTTTTTAAATTCATGATCATATTTGCCAGGTGGAAAAGTCATCCGCAACTGTTGGATGCATGAGGTGTATTGCTCCGCAAGATGCCTTCCTTGTGAAACTCCGCTTCTCATTTGAGCAAAACCAAAGTCACAAATGATATGACAAATATTTGATTTAAAACCTTAAGACTCCATCGTGAACCACTAAAAAGTTAAAGCGTCTATTTCTAAACTCCTTAACTGATCAGCATTCTTCCAAATGGAGGCTTTTGAATTTTCCAATTAGGTTTTATTTTCTTAGACGGCGATAAGCGACCAGCCCAAATAATCCGAATAGTCCCCAAATTCCGAATGAACCACCACCACTTGATGACGTATTGGCATTTTTTACCGTATTTCGTAGCAGGATCGTTGCTGTTTCAGACATTTTTTCATCTGCATCAAAAATCGTATACTGCATGCTGTAATCTGCCTGACTTAAGTTATTTCTCACACTAAATGTCAGCTTTCCACCATAGCAGGTCTCGCGCTGATAAGTATCAGGACAAGGGCCTTGTCGCTCTGCATTAAGAGAAACTCCGGCAGGAATCTTCACAATACGAATTGGAATCTCTTTTCCCTCTTTATCCTGATAAAAAGCCGACTTTCCTGAAGGTAGAGGCCCATCACCATCATCACTATCATTTTCAAGTGGATTCACAGTCACTGTCAGATTATTCTCTGGGCTAATCCAGTATTCATCACTCTTGGCAATCGGTGCAATATTGTTAAAAGCTGCTTTTAAAATTCCAGCACTGCTGATCCCCGTGGCCTTATCTTTGAGAGTATAGCTACAGAATTCCATATCTGTTGCCTTGGTCATTTTCCCATCGGTACGATACATCATGATCCGGTTGAGATCAGGCTTCCATTCACACTTAAGATTGGGGTCATTCGGATCACCCTTCACACTGGTCGAACTACCGGTACCAATTAACTCACCTACTCCTAAAGACTTAACACTAATATCATAATTTTGTGCATTCAAGACTTTGGTTTGAACCGTATTGCCCATCAAGGTTTCCTGAGGCATGGCCAGCACAAAGGGATTGACATAAATTGCACGGTATTGCTGATATTGCTTGGTATATTTAAGTAAATCTTCGTATTCTTTTAACTCTTCCTTTAAACCAGGTATTTCCTCTGCTGGCGTATTCTTATTTGCAATAATACTTTTGATGTCAGTTATATTGTCCTGATAAAAATTATTCAAATCGACCAAGCTGCTATTTTTCAGATCTGTGATATCTGCTGCGGTCAGACGTCGGATTTCGATTGAACCGATTTCACAGCTATTTTTTGCATCTGGATTTAAGGTAAGAGTAGATCCCGCCACCCGATCAATGCCACGTTGATCCTGTTCAGCACAGCCACTTACCCCCACATCTACCAAATCTGTAGCTGTTCCATTATCACGTGGGTAATACATGCCTAGAAAACGGTTATCAATTGCAGGCTCAATATAAGCTGTTAATAAGTTGTTTATCGTGCTGTTAGAAACGTCAAGATTGTTTGAAGTTTCATCCGCATCTAACTCTGGCAATACACAACGTGATAGTCCAGTGGTTTGTATGGCATTTTTAACAGTAGTAAATACGACGCTTTGCTCCTTAGTCGGATTCCCCTGATTTAAGGCATATTCACAAGATAAGCCCTGATTAAATGCTAAAACATTAAAATAGAAATATTTAGAACCTGTTTTGTCATAAAATAAAGTAGATTGAGCTGCATTCTCAACAATAGTATTACTTAAGGCAGTTAAACTGGAAAAGGCACTGAGAGGGCGATTGGCTTGATTGGTCATACGCAAAATATGCCCTGTCTGACTCGCAGTATTTTTGGCAATGGTAGAATTATTCAACTCTACGGTTGCATAACCACAAAAATCAAGAATGCTGGCCGTATTTTCTGACCCATTTTTAACAATACTACTAGAACTAACTTTTACATTGGTTTGAGTCGTCCCTAAATTCCCCTGGCAATCCATAGCCAGCACACTACCATATGAACTTGCCTTATTTTGGTGAAGCAGCGAATCCTGGATGATCACACTCCTTTCGGTATTCATCGCCACCGTATAAATAGCCCCCCCTTCTGCATCTGCCCGGGAATTTACGATTTCACTGCTATTAATGCTTAAGGGGCCCGCGACATAAAAGGTACCGCCATTGCCCTTATCCTGTGTATTTTTTGCCGCATAACCATCTTTTAAGATGAGATGATAGACTTCCAGACTGGATTGACTGGCCATACTGTTAAAGAGACGGGTTTTTCCCTGACCTGAAATCGTGGTTTTTAAAGCATCACGGGTTGGGTATAAATTCGTAATCGGACTACGACTGGTATAACTAAAGGGCGTTTTTCCATAAATTTTGAGCGCGGACTCAATGACAAGTTCGCTGTCTAATTTGTATTCACCCGCTTCAAGCTGAATCACGTCTGGGGCTGAACCATCCAGCCGAAGCGTACGGCCGACGTTACATCCGCCATAGGATTTATCTAGTTTTGCAGTTTTAATCGCTTCTCGCAAAGAGCAGGCATTACTGTTCTCTCCGTCTTCATCCACCAAAGTGGTGACATAGATGGTTTTATCTTCGGCTGCCATCAAACTCATGGCAGATAAAATCATGGCCGCAAGCAGTCCTTTTTTATAATTTTTCATGATTTTTCCTTAATCTTTTAATTCACGGCGCAAACCCATTAACCCAATTAAAATCAGTAGCCCACCAAAGCCCCATGCACCACCTGAAGTTTTGACTGATTTGTCTTCCATTTCATTTTTTGGCTCCTGCACGATTTGAGTGGTAATGGTCAGATAAGGTTTACTTTTATTAAATCGCGTGGATGTGGTTACCACTTGCAGCTCGAAGATATCTGCCCCATGCCAAGTCGAATCTGGGGTATACACCACATTGCCATGAATATCGATACGTGTTTTACCTTTGGACTCTGTTTTAGTTTGCACAACTTTCAAACATCCATCTTGCCAAGGCTCACCTGTCGGCTGTTGACCAACCATGACATTGCATTGTTCTTTTGGAATTAAATCACTATCACCCAAAAAGGATTCAATTGAAAATTTGGCAATTTCACCTTTTAACAGGTCTTGTCCAACCAGACTCCCTGAGGTTGGCACAGTGATTTCAATCGCACCACGGTCACAGAACAGATTATCCATTAAACGGTTGATACCACGCTGGTCAGCAGCTTCACATGCCACTGTCGGGGCTGCAAGATTAAGCGCTGTACCTCTATTTACAATAGATGAGTCGCTGACCTGATTATGACTTAATAAAATACGTGGACGCATATAACCAAGAAATTGCCCTTTAGCAACGCTGTATGGACAAAGTATGGCTGTGCTATTTTCACTCAAGGTTTGACAAACACCTTCACTCTTATTTGAAGCTTCGGCTAAGATTTGTGTACCATTCCAGAGCTCATTTGGAGCAACAGCATCCCCTGTACCGCAGGACACAGTCAGCAGATTGTTTTGAATCAGGGTTTTATCGCCGGTTTCAATTTGGCAGTCCTGTGCACCATTTCTTAAAATAATACTATTTGCCACATAAGCCCTGCCAGCCGGGGCATTCATACGTAAAGCAGTATCAGCATTATCAACGATCGTTAGGTTATTTAATCCCATCCCGTCCATGACATTAATGAGTGTCCCCTTATTTTTTAATAGGGTACTACTTAATACTTCGGCACTAATGTTTTGAAGATTCTCTGTGTCAGCAAACTGCCCGGCGCTATAAATATTGGCCGCCGAGTTATTTAAGGTCTGGTTATTTTTAAGGACACTTTGCCTGATAAGGAAAGCGGGCAACTCGCTATATAAAATGCCACCTCGTTGTGCTTTGTTATTTTCAATCAGGCTATTTTTAATTTCAACACGACTGAGAAAGTTCTGACCAAATTGTCCCGTATTATAAATTGCCCCACCCAAATTGGCTGCACCATTAAATAAACGGCTATATTCAACCACCACTTGGCCTTTATTATGAATCAGACCACCTTGTTCAGCACAACTGACTTTGCCACAGCCTTCGAGGTCTAGTTCTTTTAAGTTAAGCTGAACTAGTGTATCTGTGCTGTTAAGGCGAAATAGATTGTCAGTTCCTTGCATTTGAATATGGGCATTATGCAGACCCAGTGTTTTTTCAGTTGTACTGAATTCTTCATCGCTATCAGCTACAGACCGAATGCTTAGAGATTTTTTGATTGCTATATGCTTATTGAGCACATAAGTATTTTTTTCTTTTAAAATAATGGTACTGGATGAATTTTCTCCACCACATCCCATAAAACCTTCTTTGGCTAAGCCCCGGTTAATATATTCAACGGCTTCTCGAAGTGAACATTCCTTGTCATCTTTTTCAATATCTTCTGTCGTGGTTACAATAATATCTGCACTATACGCCTGCCCTGCCATACACAGCAAAGCCATGCCTATGCTCTTCTTGAGCATAACCTTCTCCTTAATTTTTATTTCTTTCTTTTTCTTCTAAAGTTGCAGAATCCTTGCAACTGTGAATTATTTTGCCTTACTGTGGCATAGACTGAGCAATTACTCAAGAATTTTTATGATTTACCGATATTCGTCAATCAAGGCATAAATCTGTCGCAGATTGGCATTGCTGACCTTCAGTTTTTCTCCCTTAAGCAGTTGAATAATTTGCTCTAATCTCTGAAGAAGTACCGAAGTTTGATGTGGCCCATGACTCAGTAAATAGTCAAAAATTTGAGGATCTAAATGAATCCCCCGACGATCCAGTACGGATGAAACCAGCGCATAACGATCAGCATAAAGGCTACCACTCGGCACACGGGTACTCACCGCTTGTGTTAAGCGTGACTGTAGATCTGGCAGCTCAAGCTTAAGTTCAATCGGCGCAAAGCGTGAAGAAAATACCAACTGTCCGCCGCCTTCATTATTATAATTAATCAGATGAAAGACTGCGCGCTGCCAATGCGGCACACCACTAATCGCTTCAATATCATCGAGTGCGACCAGATCAAAACGATCCAGCGAGGTAATCGCCTCGGTCGGGGCATCTAGAAGCTCAAGTAAAGATACCTGAATCGCAGATTTCCCTACTTCAAGATAAGAGTCACAGATAGCAGACAATAAATGACTTTTCCCTGTACCCGCCCCACCATAGACATAAAAACGGCTGATTAAGCCTGCATGTAATTGACGCACTGCATCAATCACATGCCCCCAACCCGGCCCTGAAAAATCACTGATTCGGGCATCGAGCTGAGGTTCTATATCTAACTGCAATTGACGCATATGATTTTTTGGCCTTATGAGTCTCTACCATGGGGATCATGAATTTTACTTGAGTTCTCCTCTGCTTGCAGCGGTTTTTTCTCTGGCTTTTTCATTTCAATATCAACATCTAAGTCTGCTGTTTCGATATTGATTGAACCAGTAGAGGCATCTTGCATCACAATGGCCCGATCGCCATAAAATGTTGTGTGTTCATAGTACTCGCGTACATGCCGCAGTAGTACCACAATCACGGCTGCCACCGGTAATGCAATCAGCATTCCCAGGAAGCCTGCCAGCTGTGCACCTGCCAATACGGCAAATACTACGGCAACAGGAGAAAGACCAATTTTATCGCCCAGCAAGAATGGTTGCAGAATATAACCTTCAACTGCCTGTCCGACCATAAACACAATGCCGACCAATACCAGTTGCCACCAGTCAATCCCAAATTGCAGTAAGGTCGCAATCACCGCTGCAATAATACCGACTGCAAAGCCCAGATAAGGAATAATACTGGCCAGACCTGCCACCATACCAATAATCAATCCAACTTCAAGACCAATCAGTTGCAAGCCCACCGCATAGACAATTCCCAGCAAGATCATGACCAGAAACTGCCCTTTAACAAAAGCACCCAGCACGCTATGACATTCGCCTACAATTTTTAGTGTACTTTTTTCATAAGGACGTGGAATCAGGCGGCGCAAACTCCCCAGCATACGATCCCAATCCAGCAGAAAATAGAAGGCAATGATGGGAATTAAGACAATCGTACCGCCAATCTGGAGAAAATTAATTCCGGATTGAGCAAGGCGTAACAAGAATGCCTGAATACTGTCTGCGCTATAATTGGTTTGTACATAATTCATGACCACATCAGAAATCTGATTGGTATCAATTTCCATTTCAACGACATTAAAGGTATTGGACAACCATGGTAAAAAGGTCGAATTAATCCATCCAATGATCGCGGGTATATTGTCACGTGCATACATCAACTGTTGCCAGATCAGTGGCACTAAATACCAGATGGCCAAGGTCAGTACAATTCCGATTCCGATAAAAACGATACTAATAGAAAGCCAACGCGGCAGACCCACATCATGCAATTTATCCACCAGCGGGCTAAATAGATAAGCCACTAAAAGTGCTGCAACAAATGGAATTACAACGGGTTTTAATAAGTATAAAGTCCATAACAATAAAGCTATCCCAGCTAGGATAAACACGCGACGCAATGTGCGATCTACCATAAAGTTTCGCCTTTTCTCTATTAATCATTCTAAAAATTAAAATATTTCAATAAAGATAGCATTTTAGATCAGAAATACCATAAGAGTTTTATATATTCAGGTTATAATCGCCACCGCGAATGCGGAGACTTCATTATGAGCAACTCAACTTCTACCCCAAATACTGGTTTAAGCTACAAAGATGCAGGTGTCGACATTGAAGCGGGCGACGCGTTAGTCGATCGTATCAAATCTGTCGCTAAGCGTACCTCACGTCCCGAAGTTATGGGCGGTCTAGGTGGCTTTGGTGCACTTTGTAAAATTCCTAAAGGTTATGAAGAACCTGTTCTCGTATCTGGCACAGATGGTGTGGGTACAAAATTACGTTTAGCATTGAATTTGAACCGTCATGACACAATTGGTCAAGACCTGGTGGCAATGTGTGTTAACGACCTTCTCGTGTGTGGTGCTGAACCACTGTTCTTCCTCGACTATTATGCAACTGGTCATTTGAATGTGGATGTTGCTGCAAATGTTGTCACTGGTATCGGTACTGGTTGTGAGCTTGCTGGCTGTGCACTGGTCGGCGGTGAAACTGCTGAAATGCCAGGCATGTATGAAGGCGAAGATTACGATCTTGCAGGTTTCTGTGTCGGTGTCGTTGAGCAAAGCAAAATTATTGATGGCTCTAAAGTCAAAGCCGGTGACGTTTTAGTTGGTGTTGCTTCTTCAGGTGCGCACTCAAACGGTTACTCACTGCTTCGTAAAATTCTAGACGTGAAAAATGTTGATTTAACTCAAATCGTTGATGGTCGCCCACTTGCAGATGTTGCAATGGAACCAACCCGTATTTATGTCAAATCGATTCTCGAATTGCTTAAACATGTCGATGTACACGCAATGGCGCACATCACCGGTGGCGGTTTGCCAGGTAACTTACCTCGCGTCCTTCCAAATGGTGCTCAAGCGCTTGTGAATGAATCTTCTTGGGAATGGCCTGAGCTATTCAAACTTCTACAACGTGAAGGCGGTGTAGAGCAGTTTGAAATGTATCGTACCTTTAACTGTGGCGTCGGCATGGTGCTTGTGGTTGATGCAAATGAAGCTGACAAAACTGTTGAATTACTCAACGGTCTTGGTGAGAAAGCATGGACAATGGGTCAGATTCAAGACAATGCTGAATCGGTTGCAGGTGCAGACGAAAAAATTCGTGTGATCTTCGCATAATTTCGCATGATTAAAATTGCTGTACTTGTTTCAGGTAGCGGATCAAATCTACAAGCCTTGATTGATGCCAATCTTTCAGGGCAAATTGTCGGCGTGATTTCCAATAAACCTGAAGCCTTTGCTTTAACGCGTGCGCAACAAGCAGGAATTCAAACTGCAGTTATTGAACACAGGCAATATCCAAACCGAGAAGCGTTTGATGATGTGATGCATCAGCAACTGCTGGACTGGGATGCGGATCTGGTGGTACTTGCCGGCTTTATGCGAATTTTAAGTGAAAAATTTGTAAAAGCCTGGGAGGGGAAAATGTTGAACATTCACCCTTCTCTATTGCCTTATTACAAAGGCATGCATACCCATCAGCGTGTACTCAATACCGGTGATGTTCTGCACGGCTGTACGGTGCATTATGTCACGGCTGAACTTGACGCAGGCCAAGCGCTTGCTCAAGGTGTGCTCAAGGTTTCTCACCACGATACGGTAGACAGTTTGGCAATGCGTGTGCATAGCCTTGAACATGTAATCTATCCTCAAGTCGTAGAATGGATTTGCAGCGGTGCGATTCAATACACTGAAGACGGTGTGCTATATCGAAACGAGAAAATGCAAGAACCTGTTCAATTCTGCAAGTTTTAACATCATTTAAATATAAAAAACGCATCCTCGGATGCGTTTTTTATATTCTCTTTTTAATGATTCAAACAGATTGTTGCTGAATCAATTGCTTTACCAAGTCCGCTACCTGATCGGGTTGTTCCAATGGAAACATATGTCCTCCCTCTACCACGGTAAAAGGAATACCAAATTTCTTTTCGACCTGCTGCGGGAACTTGCGGGCCAGAAATGGACCTTGCTCAGCCACGACCAAATGTACCGGAACTTTCGGTTTCGCCTGAGGCAACCACCACAGTGAGGGATTGGTTCTAAACACGGCCACTTCATCCTTTTTAGGGATGGTGAGTTCTACTCCGCCCCGAATCGGATCATCTTGCAAGGCATGCTCAATATAGGCCTGGAAGCAATCGGCATCAAAGTCTTGATAAAAACCTTTAGGACGCAGTAATTCAGCTGCCTGTTCACGTGAATCCCAATGATCACGACGGCGCTTGGACAGACCTGCCGGAGACATTCTGTCCAAAGCTTTTAAGCGCAAAGTTTTCGCAAGATGCAAGGCAAAGGCCTCTTTACCCATAATCATCGGCGGGTCCAGCATGATCATCTGCAAAAACAGTTCGGGACGCTGTAAGGTAGCCTGGAAAGTTAATACTGATCCTAGAGAATGTCCCAAACCAATCACCGGTCGACCTTTTGACTGACGCACAATACTGTCAATCACTTGCTGAGTCAGGCTTTTCCAATGGTTATCCACTGGATAACGTTTATCAGGCCCTAAGAGCGGCACATAGATAATATCGTAATCATCTTGCAGTCCATCAAACAGCTTTTGATAGACTTTCGATGGCACGCCATTGGCGTGCGCGAAATGAATCAATGGTTTCATTGCAATGTCGTACTGTTTTCTGACTGAAGTTTCTGCGCAACTGAAGTGGCAATTCCGTCACCAATCGATGAGCCCATGCGACCCAATACGGACTCAAATGGACTATATTCAATCGTATAATTCAAGGCTCTTTCAGTTTTAAGTTCGCGCTTCAAGGTGTTTAAACTTCCAATCCGATCTGCAATTCCTAATTTCACCGCCTGATCACCGGTCCAGAACAAACCAGAGAAAATCGTAGGATCGGTTGATTTCAGTTTATTACCACGCCCCTGTTTTACCGCATTAATAAAGTGACTATGCACATTATCCAAGACACCTTGTACATGGGCTTTTTGTGCAGGATCGACTGGTTGAGTCATCGACAGCAAGGCTTTATTGTCACCTGAAGTCATGGTGCGATCTTCAACACCAAGCTTTTGCAGCAAATTACTCACGCCATAATTTGGCATGATCACACCAATCGAACCGACTAAACTCGATGGATTGACAATAATCTCATCCGCAGCAGAAGCGATATAATAAGCACCCGAAGCACCGGTATCACCGATCACTGCATAGAGTTTTTTCTCGGGATACTGCTTTTTCAAATACTGAATTTCTTGCCAGATTTCATCGGACTGTACCGGTGAACCACCCGGCGAGTTGACATTCAGCACTACGGCTTTACTCTGTTTATTTTCAAAAGCTTTTTTCAGCGATTTAATCGTATTGCTACTGTTGACACTCTGCTTGTCGGCAGCAATCGTACCAATAATATCGACGACGGCAATATGAGCACCTGCGCCAGCGCTGGCATCTGAGGAAACTGAACTACAGCTCTTGCCGAGTGCCAAAATCACCACAAGCAGATAAGCAAAAGTCAGGAATTTAAAGAAAATTCCCCAACGGCGCGCACGGCGCTGCTCTTCAACCGAAGCTAAAACCGCTTTTTCCAGCAATTTCCATTCCGGACCAGTCGGTTGAACTGGCTGTTGCGTATTTTGTATTTGATTTTCAGGTTTTGGTGGCCAATCGGACATAAATAATCCAATAAATTGATTTATATTGAACCCATTATATACACTGAATCGGGTAATTCTGTCTAAACAAAACGTTTTCGCCTATAATAAATTTTGTTCTCTTTTTATTGTACTTAGACGAAATCAATGACCAAACAGGACTCACGGAATTCAGCTTACGGTTTACTCAAATACATTAGCCGCCAACCGCTTCCGGTTTCTCGATGGATGGCCCGTCTTCTGGCCTTTATTGTGAACAGTTTCAAAGTCACCAAAACTTCGGAAATCATTCGCCTCAATCTCGAGATCAGCCTTTCTGAACTGTCTTTTACCATTTGGGGCTCAACTAATCAGAAAAATATCAAACGGGTGCATCGCGTCATTGGCGAAGATCTACTGCATGATGCACTGGCACAAAATAAAGGCCTGGTGTTAATCGTGCCACATTTTGGTACCTGGGAAATCATGAATGCCTATGTCGCCCAGTTTACTTCCATGACCATTATGTATAAACCTGTAAAAAATCAGGCAGCGGATCAGTTTGTACGGGCTGCGCGTAGCCGCGAACAGGCACATCTGGTGCCGACCGATGAATCTGGCGTCCGTCAGATTTTTAAGGCCTTAAAACAAGGTGGCACCACCGTGATCTTGCCAGACCATACCCCAAATGTCGGTGGTGAATATATACCGTATTTTGGGGTGCCTTTGGCCACCAGTAATTTAAGTGCCAAGCTGATTCAAAAGACCAAAGCCCGCGCCCTGTTTCTATATGCCCTGCGGAATACCGAAGATGGTTTTGATATCTTCATCGAGGCAGTTGATGAGAAAATTTATAGTGGCAATGCCAATCAGGGTACGCAAGTTATTATCAACAGTATTGAAGATTTAATCCGCCGCCATCCTGAACATTATCACTGGAGCTATAAACGCTTCAATGCGCATCAAGATTTGGGTAATCTTTATACACTGGAGCATGAACAGGCTTTGGCCAAAGTGAACGCCTTGAGAATGCAAGCTCTGCCTAAAGATCAGCCTGCTCTAGAATCAGTAATTTAAAGACTGACGATATAACCATTGCCATTGATGCCGTTCGGCAGAAAGTATCAGTTTGGAACCTTGTTGCTGAAAGTGCAAACTGCCCTGTTCGGCTGTAGTCAGTAATGGAATATTGAGTGCTTTGAGCCGTTGCTGCGTCAGTTGGCTCGGATGACCATAACGGTTAAATTTTCCTGCCGAAGCAATTGCCAGTTTGGGCCGTAAAGCTTCTAAAAACTGATAGGCTGAGCTGTGCTGACTGCCATGATGTCCAAGCACCAGCACATCAACTTTAAGCTCAGGATAATCTTGGAGCAGCTGATACT
>SMEP01000035.1_pt1 | contig 31898 bp, 30 predicted proteins | sample 2456231 | NCBI WGS metagenome assembly SMEP01 (sample SAMN10132595, study PRJNA489261) | soil metagenome | isolation source: day1 control-silty clay loam soil ammended with raw manure from dairy cow... | place: USA | collected 2015-05-15
TGTCATGTCGTCAGCAAGTTCTTCTGGAGAAGGACCCGCCACACCACGAAGACCAGATGCATAAACGACCGGGAAGTCTAACTGTTCGTCAGAACCACCCAAGTTATCGAACAAATCGAATACCTGGTCAATCACCCAGTCTGGACGTGCGCTTGGCTTATCAACTTTGTTAATAATTACGATTGGCTTCAAACCACGTGCGAACGCTTTTTGCGTTACGAAACGTGTTTGTGGCATCGGGCCTTCTTGTGAATCGACAAGAAGAAGTACGCAGTCAACCATCGACATTACACGTTCAACTTCACCACCGAAGTCGGCGTGTCCCGGGGTGTCCACGATGTTAATGCGATATTCAGTATTGGTACGTGCATCCGTCCATTTAATTGCAGTGTTTTTTGCAAGAATGGTAATACCACGTTCACTTTCGATAGCGCCAGAATCCATGACACGCTCAATCTCACCCGCGCGATCACCGAGAGCACCATGATCGACGTGCGCAATAATGGCGATGTTACGGAGAGTTTTAATATCTGACATGTAAATTCAATGCGTATGTAATTTGAGGGCAAATTATACAGAAAAATACAAAACTTTTATAGTCACTGTTACCACACTCCTCAACTTTTTTTAAGGAGATGGGCTTTTTTTGATTTTGTAAAGGCGTGTAACTCGATTAGAATAGCGCCACCCTGCCTTAATTTGCATTGACACATGTCTGATTTTAATCAATCTCCTCCTCCTAAAGATCAACTCGACCTGGTATATGGTCTGGATGATCGTCCAAAACCATTTATTGCTTTTTTAGCTGCATTCCAACATTTATTGGCAATTATTGTCCCGATCGTGACCCCTGGCTTGCTAATTTGTCTGGCACTGGGGGTATCCAAAGAAGACACCAACATGATTTTGTCCATGTCCCTGGTGATCTCAGGTATCGCGACTTTTTTACAGTCTAAAAAAGTCGGACCTTTTGGTGCCGGTCTGTTGATTGTTCAGGGAACCAGCTTTAACTTTATCGGCCCAATTATTGGTATTGGTTCAGCCATGGTTGCTGCCGGTACGCCAGTTGAGTCAGTCATGGCAGCAATTTTTGGTGTGGTGATTGCAGGTGCATTTATTGAAATGGGCGTGTCCCAGATTCTGCCTTGGATAAAAAAACTGATTACCCCTTTGGTGACCGGGATTGTCGTCCTTCTGATTGGTTTAACCTTAATTAAAGAAGGTCTAATCAGTATGGGCGGTGGTTATCAGGCCATGAGCGATAAAACTTTTGCCAATGCAGACAACCTGATCATGTCCTGCACAGTCTTGGCGCTGATCATTATCCTGAACCGTATCCGGATTACCTGGGTAAAAAGTTCTGCCATTTTGATTGCTTTGGTTTGTGGTTATATCCTGGCCGGCTTTATGGGCCATCTGGATTTTTCTGGCTTAAAAGATGCCCCACTGGTACAGATTCCAACTCCAATGCATTTCGGTTTAAGCTTCTCCTGGAGCCTGTTTATTCCGATGGCATTCATTTATCTGGTGACCTCTTTAGAAGCGATTGGCGATATCACGGCGACCTCAAAGCTTTCTAACCAGCCGGTCGATGGTCCAAAATGGATGCAGCGCATTAAAGGCGGTGTACTGGTCAATGGCGCCAATTCATTCCTTGCCGGTATTTTTAACACCTTCCCAAGTTCGGTATTTGCACAAAATAACGGTGTGATTCAGTTGACGGGTGTAGCGAGCCGTTATGTCGGCATCTGGATTGCTGCTTTACTGATCATTCTGGGTTTGCTGCCTGCGGTTGCCGGGATTATCCAGGCGGTTCCGCAAGCGGTACTGGGTGGTGCAGTGATGGTGATGTTTGGTGCAGTAGCAGCTTCCGGCATTAATATTCTGTCTGGCGTACATCTGGACCGCCGTGCCCTGCTGATTATTGCGATTTCACTGGCACTGGGTTTAGGTGTTGCACAAGTTCCACAAATTCTTGAGCATCTTCCTGAGTTATTCCGTAATATCTTTAGCTCAGGCGTTGCCACTGGCGGTATTGCTGCCCTTATTCTGAATGTTGTACTTCCTGAAACAAAGAAGTAATTTCATGTCCAAAGAACACTGTCTAGGTCAGACTTAGGCAGTGTTCTTTATATTGGAGAGATACCTATGGATCCTAAAAGCGAAGTTTTATTAAGACAATATGATTTTTTGTCGGGTCGCATCTTACTCATTAATGCACCGACAGATGATCTACTCGCTGAATTCGATGCCTCTATCAATCCCGCTGTCTGGACATGGAATTTTAATGATTTTCAATATTTCCAGTCGCAACAAGCAGATGTCCACTTTGGCGCAGAGATGCCTGAAGCTGAGTTTGATCAGGCGGTTATTTTTGTACCCAAGTCTAAAGAACTGCTCAATTATTTACTGCATAATGTGGCAGCACAACTTAAACCGGGCAGCAGTATTTTCCTGGTTGGTGAAAAGAAAGGCGGGATAGAGCGTGCAGCCAAACAGTTGCAGCCTTATGGTAAAACCCTCAAACTGGATAGCGCACGTCATTGCCAGCTTTGGCAACTGGTTCTAGACCACACGGTCGAGAAAAAATCACTTGCAGACTGGGCACAGCGTTATAGCGTCTCGACCCCGAATGGTGACCTGAATATTTGTGCCCTGCCGGGCGTGTTTAGTCAAAACCGTTTAGATATTGGGACTGCCACCTTATTACCTTATTTGTCACAAGTTACCTCGGGTAAAATCGCTGACTTTGGTTGTGGCGCAGGTGTGATTAGTGCGTATCTGGCAAAGTTGAATCCGAAAAACCGGATTTTCGCCATGGATGTGGATGCCTTTGCGCTGGCCTCCACCCAAATGACCTTTGATGAAAACCAGCTTAGCCCTGAACAGATCGAAATTAAAGCGGTCACTGGCATTGCTGATGCACCCTTGTTCTTGCATGCCATTGTCAGTAATCCGCCTTTTCATATGGGAATCGAGACCGATTACACGGCCAGCGAAACCTTGTGTAAAACTTCGCGTCGTCATTTAAAATCAGGTGGCGAGCTTTGGATCGTGGCCAACCGTTTCTTAAACTACCCGACCCTGATTGAACAAAACTTTGGTCGCTGCACAGTGAAAGCGGATCAACAAGGCTTTAAAGTGCTGTTCGCTAGCACACAAAAAAATGTTAAGGAATCGTGATGAGCGAAACGCAAAATACGATGCAGCTGCAGCGTAAGCTGGGTGCTCGTCATCTGAATATGATCGCCATTGGCGGATCCATCGGTACAGGTCTATTCCTGGCCTCGGGTGCGACCATTGCCAATGCCGGGCCAGGCGGAGCACTACTTGCTTATGCACTGATTGGTGTCATGATTTATTTCTTGATGACCAGTTTGGGCGAACTCGCTACGCATAATCCTACCTCGGGTGCATTTTTCACTTATGGCACTAAATATGTCGAGGGCGGTTTTGGTTTCGCTTTGGGCTGGAACTACTGGTACAACTGGGCCATTACCGTAGCTTTTGAGCTGGTTGCCGTTCAGTTCATCATGAAATTCTGGTTTCCCGATATTCCTGGTGTTTATTGGAGTGCAATTTTCCTGGCCATTATTTTTGGGATTAATGCCCTGACAGTTAAAGGCTTTGGTGAATCTGAATTCTTCTTCTCTCTGGTGAAAGTTGTCGCGATTATTGCCTTTATCATTATCGGTATCTGGATGATCGTGAAGATTATGCTGACCCCAGGCGCAGAAGCATTTGCCAACTGGAGTATTGGTGACGCACCTTTTGTCGGTGGTTTCCAAGCCTTAATTGGCGTGGCGATGATTGCCGGATTCTCCTTTCAGGGAACCGAAATGGTCGGGGTGGCTGCGGGCGAATCGAAAGATCCAAAGAAAACCATTCCGGTGGCAATCAAGCAGATTTTCTGGCGTATCCTGTTATTTTATATCGTGTGTATTTTCATTATCGGCACATTGATTGCCTACAATGACCCACGCTTATTACAGGCGGCTGCGACCGACAATATTGCGCTTTCTCCTTTTACCCTGCTCTATGAAAAGGCCGGCTTTGCCTTTGCTGCGAGCATTATGAATGCGGTGATTTTGACAGCCATTCTGTCTGCGGGTAACTCAGGCATGTATTCATCTACACGCATGCTATTTGATATGGCACGTAAAGGTAGTGCGCCAAAACTGTTTGGCCGTCTGGATCCACGTGGTGTACCGATGAATGCCCTGTATGCCACCACTGCGATCGCAGCACTGTGTTTCCTGACCACCTTCTTCGGTGAACAGGAAGTCTTTAACTGGCTACTCAATATGTCGGGCATGTGCGGCTTTATTGTCTGGCTCGGGATTGCGATTTCACACTATCGCTTCCGCAAAGGTTACTTGGCTCAAGGCTACAAACTGGAAGATCTGGCTTATCGCGCCAAGTTCTTCCCCTTTGCTCCTTGGTTTGCTTTTATTCTCTGTGCGATTGTCGTCCTTGGTCAAAACTATCAGGATGTTCTGGCAGGTCAATGGATGGGGGTTCTCTCGACCTATATCAGTATTCCATTGTTCTTGGCAATCTGGTTCGGATACAAATGGAAGAAAAAATCCAAACTGGTGTCTTATCAAGAGATGGATGTACAACCTATGAAACTTGATCAGGAATAAACCATCATAAATTAAAAAATCAGTCTACGGGCTGATTTTTTAATTTCTTAGATTAGTTATGCCGCATGACAAAATTACGGTCATCAATCACAATCACTTGCTGACAGATCCCCTCTGCCTGACGCTGCTGCTCGAATACATCTGCCGGCATCGCATCAAAACTGTCAAAGAAACTGATCTCATGTTCATCTATTGCATAGATCAATGAATGATTACCGACCCCTTCTAAGGTATCGTAGAAAACAATCACGAAACGGCCTGCTTCCACCTGCTGCTGGATTTCTGCATAAGAGATCACACGCTCTTCAACAGGTATTTTAAGTGTCTGTGCTTGTTGATAAAAATCAAGCTCGACTGGCTGTTTATCTGCATCATATTCGCTAAAAAAAGCAACATCCAGTCCCAGCGTCTGCAAAGCCACTGCAAGGGCAATAGTTGAAGTTCCCATTTCCGGATTGTGACGACAGAGCTGAACCAAGTCCGGAATATGCAGGTCAATTCCATAATGATGGAAAATCATCCAGATCGAGAAAATTCCGCTATTGGCTTCCAGATTTTGTAAATCTTCAGGAATTTCAACACCCATGTTATCACTCAATTACATCTTTAATGACTCAGTGTAGTCAAAATTCAGATATAAAAAAAGCGGCTCATAGGAGCCGCTTTTTTAACAATTCAATAATTAATTATTGAGCTTGTTGTTGACCTTCAACTAGTACAGTACGGCTACCAGTGATCGTCGCGAATACACGACGGTTCATAGCACGACCTTCTTTAGTGTTGTTGTCAGCAATCGGTTGATCCCAAGCGAAACCTTGAGTAGACAAGCGAGATGCATCTACGTTGTATTCATTCACAAGTGAAGATTTAACAGAGTTAGCACGAGCCAGAGACAAACGTTCGTTTAGTGCACGTGGACCAGTGTTATCAGTGTGACCTTCGATGCGAGCAGTAGCGTTTGGATATTCAACTAGCTTCTCAGCAACTTTCGCGATTTCAGGTTTGTATTGATCTTTGATGTTTGATTTGCTGGTATCAAAGAACACACGAAGTTCCATGTTCAGGTCTTCAGTCAACTCTTGTGGAGCTGGAGCAACCGGAGTTACAGGCTCAACTGGAGCAACTTCTACTACTGGAGCAGCTGGCTTCAGACGGCCACCTAGAACTACGTTAAGACCAGCAAGTGCTGTATAGTTCCAGAATTTTTCGTCAAAGTGGTAAGTACCACGAGCTTCAGTACGTAGTGCCAATGCATCATTGATGTGCCAGAATGCACCGATACCCGCATTACCTAGAGTACCTTCTTCTTCATTACCACGAGTACCGCGATTTACACCTTCAAATTCGTATTTGTAGTGACCAGCACCTAGAAGCATGTATGGCTTCACTTTGCTGTCATAGTTGCCAGTAAATACATCAGAAGTTGCGTAGAAGTTACCTGCGATGTTTTGGCCTTTATATTCTGCACCAGGCTCAGCACCGTCAACATCACCTTTAACTTGGCTGTATTCAGCTTCAAAACCTAACCAAGGAGTAAGTTCTACACCAATAGCAGCACCTACAAATAAATCATCTTCCATTTGACCAGAAGTTGTTAACTCACCATCATTACCGCCATTGTTGTGCTGAGTGTCTTGGAATGTATAACCTAACATCAACGGAGTAACAGTTACGCCTGCATTTGCAGCAGCAAAAGGTGCAGCTACAAGCATAGCTAAAGCAATACGACTCATTTTCATGGATTTATCCTCCAGAGATAACAATTGTTGTTCAAGCTCAAGCCCGTAATAGGCCATCCTGAGATAGGCTTTTTATTACCCCAGTTTTATTCTTAAGCTATTCACATGGCATCATACAAACACTTTATTATTTTTCCAAGTGCTTGATTAATTTAATCAAGTAAATTATTGACAAAATTACTTACAATTTCCGTTGTAATTCAGTAATTTTTTACTCAATTTTTTATTCTGAATGACCTATTGTGATTGCCAATTATTTTTTAATCGCTTTCTTGAAATTTGAGTAACAACCAAATTACACGCTCAACAAAGCATAAAAAACGCATAATTAATAACATGTTTCTTATAAAAATAATATATAAATCAGGTAACTCTATGTATAAAAAAATAACAAGAGCGTTCACTATTGTTGAGTTAATTATCTGTATTGCAGTGATTGCAATTTTAGCCAGTATTGCTTTACCTTACTTTCATGAGTATCGTTCCAAACAGGAAGCCAAAAATATCCCAATCAAATTATCTGCGATTAACCGCTATGCACGCAGCCAGGCAGCAGTGTTTCATCAGAATATTGTCATCTGTCCAAGCCAGGATTCCCTGACTTGTCAATCTAACCAATGGAATAAGAATATGCTGGTCTTTATTGATAAAAATAAAAATCGGCAAGTCGATGCGGGCGAACAAATTTTACACATTGATGCTCTAAATCTTAAATATGGCAACCTGAGTTGGCGAGGCGCATTAAGTTCACCAAGTGTCACTTATCAGGCACGTACCGCCCTTCCGATTGGTTCGAATGGCAGTTTCTATTATTGTTCGGCGCAAATTTCCAGCCAGCAGCGTATTGTACTGAGTAAAATGGGACATATCCGGGTAGAAAGTCTCCCTTCTTGCTAACAGAACTATGCAGTTTATGATTGACTGCGATTAGCGCTTCAATCCTGAGTTTTTTTCAATATACTGCTTATGTTTGAAAAATTGATTAAAACTCATACGGAGATATAACAATGACTGATATCGTAATTGTCAATGGTGCACGCACAGCCATGGGTGGCTTTCAGGGTAGCCTTGCCAGTGTAACTGCACCTGAACTGGGTGCGGCTTCAATTAAAGAAGCGATTGCTCGCGCAGGCTTACAAGCAGCAGATATTGAAGAAGTCATTATGGGTTGTGTCCTTCCTGCGGGTTTGAAACAAGGCCCTGCCCGTCAAGCGATGCGTCAAGCCGGCCTTCCGGATTCAACGGGTGCTGTGACCATTAACAAACTCTGTGGTTCTGGCATGAAAGCGGTGATGCAAGCAGCCGATATGATTAAAGCCGGTTCTGCAAATATTGTGGTTGCAGGGGGGATGGAATCAATGACCAACGCGCCTTATGTATTGCCGAAAGCGCGCGGCGGCTTCCGCATGGGACATGGCGAAATTAAAGATCATATGTTCCTAGATGGTCTTGAAGATGCTGAGACAGGTCGTTTGATGGGTTCATTTGCCCAAGATATGGCAAATACCAAAGGCTATACTCGCGAACAGATGGATGATTTCGCCATTCGCTCATTGAAACGTGCACAAACTGCTGTGAATGAAGGCTATTTTTCTGATGAAATCGTAGCAGTTACGGTAAAAACACGTAAAGGTGATGTGGTTGTTGATAAAGATGAACAACCCTTCAATGCCAATATTGATAAAATTCCAACCCTGCGTCCAGCCTTTGCCAAAGACGGCACCATTACCGCTGCCAATGCCAGCTCAATTTCTGATGGTGCATCAGCTCTGGTGATTAGCTCAGCGGATCATGCCGCAGCAAAAGGTTTAAATCCTTTGGCCAAAATTGTTGCCTATGCTTCAAATTCACAGCATCCTTCTGAATTTACCATAGCGCCAGTGGGTGCAATTCAAAAGGTTCTCGATAAAGCAGGTTGGAATGCTCAAGATGTCGACCTCTGGGAAATCAATGAAGCCTTTGCCATGGTGACCATGTGTCCAATGGATGAGTTCAAGCTTGATCCTGAAAAAGTCAACATTAACGGCGGTGCCTGTGCCCTCGGTCATCCTGTCGGTTCAACCGGTTCACGTATTATCCTGACTTTGATTCATGCGCTGAAACGTACCGGTGGTAAACGTGGTATTGCTGCACTTTGTATCGGTGGCGGTGAAGCGACTGCTGTGGCGATTGAGTTGCTTTAATTAAAAGTCTCCCTTTTAAAAGAGAGATTTAGAGGGATTTTAGAAATCCTCCCCTCTTGCGGAACATCGTTCCTCATCCTTTAATAAAGGAGGGGGAATTTTAGAAATCAAAAAGCCTCCGATTGGAGGCTTTTTATCGTCAAATATTCAAAGCTGTACTTTAAATGATAAGACTTAAAGAATTTCTTTACGAAGTTGCTCAGGTGATTTCATTGACAACAAGCCCGGTGCCACATCAAATGCTGTTTTTGCACCATACTGCTGCATTTGATTTAAACGATAAGTTGCACGTGCATAAGCAACTAAAACGCTGGCTGTAAATTCTGGATTACTTTCTAGTTTTAATGAAAACTCAAGCACTTGTTTATGTGCATCACTGGTGTTTCCACTACGAATCACAAAACCACCATGCGGCATACGCTGGTGATCTTGTGCTAAAGTTGCTTCATCAATGAAATTCACAGTCGTGTCATAGTCGGCAAAATAATCCGGCATGGTCACAATCGCTTGCTTCACTGCTTCTGCATCTGCACCCTCTGCAAGCACCACATAACACTCACGGGTATGTTTTTCTTTGGTCGTTAATACTGGACGAACACCACTACGTACTTTCTCAATTGCTTCTGTTGAAGGAATGGTATATTGCACCCCTGCTTTCACACCTTCTACACGACGAATGGCATCTGAATGACCCTGGCTTAAGCCTTTGCCCCAGAAAGTATAGGTTTCACCGTCTGGCAGTAAGGCTTCACCAAATAAGCGATTGATCGAGAACATGCCTGGATCCCAACCAATGGAGATCATCGCAGTTTTCTTGCTGGCTGTTGCAGGTGCATCGACCGCTGCATAATATTCAGGAATACGTGCGTGGGTGTCAAAACTATCGACAATATTAAACTGGCTGGCCAAGATCGGACCTTGTTGCGGTAAGTCGTCTTTTGAACCGCCACATAAAATCAGCACATCAATTTTATCTTGGAAATCTGTCAGTGAGTCCATATGGAACACTTGGGTTGCTGCGAAGCAAGGAGATACCGTTTCAGGCGCACGACGGGTAAAAATACCCACAAGTTGTAAATCTGGATTCTTTTGAATGGCGGTTTCAACGCCACGACCCAAGTTGCCATAACCAGCAATACCAATACGGATAGAATTTTGCATAAAGACAAGTCACTTCATCATGAAAAAATTAAAAAAATAAATCAGATGACGATCCCATTAAAATCGCCCTCTTGATTGATTTTGCATACTCGAAAATTAGCGCTCTGCTCGCGTTACTCTCAGCATAAAGATACTTATGCTACAGCAATTCGCAGCAATTTAAAGCATTCAGGATAGTATAGAAACAATCATATCTATCGTCTAAAGCAAACAAAAAGCCTGCATTGCAGGCTTTTTGTTTATAAGAAAAACAGACTTATTTACAGACAAGCTTTTTAACTTTCAGGTTAGGCACCTGTTTGATAATTTGCCTGATTCACCGCGGTCGATGCTTGGTACGGATTTTTAAAATCATTTAAACCGGCAGCCGCCTCCTGAATGTCTTTACCTTCTTTAATCACGAAAGTATCGAAACCAGAACGCTTCATGTAGTTCAACACATCTTTGAATACATCACCAGTGGCACGAAGTTCGCCTTGGAAACCTTGACGGCGTAAAAGTGCTGCAAATGAATAGCCACGGCCATCATTAAAACCGGCGAATTCAATAAAGATTGCATCTAATTGAGCTAGCGGAAATTCATTGCTTTCAGGTGAAGCATCAACGGTTAAGTACAATGCTTTTTTACCTGAAACATGGCGAAGTTGATCTAACTGATCTACCGTCAGGACCACATCACCTTGTGGTAAAACACCCTCTTCACCGATGAGCTGATAAGTATTTTCTGTCACTGTGCCATCTTTAGAGAGCACTGCGAGTGCGGTATTAAGCATATGCACGCTCCTTGAATGGTTGGATGCCAACACGGCGATAAGTATCGATAAACTCTTCAGCATCCTGACGTAGATCAAGATAGGTATTAAGAATTTCTTCTACAATATCCGGCACTACATCTGCTGCAAATGACGGCCCAAGAATGTCGCCAATTGAGGCATCATGGTCTGCATTACCGCCAAGCGTGATCTGGTAGAATTCAGCGCCTTTTTTATCAACACCCAAAATCCCGATATTACCGACATGGTGATGACCACAGGCATTCATACAACCAGAGATGTTCAAGTCCAGTTTACCCAAGTTGTAAATGGTATCCAGATCATCAAAACGGCGTGAAATCGCTTCAGAAATCGGAATCGATTTTGCATTGGCCAATGAACAGAAATCACCGCCCGGGCAGCAGATGATGTCGGTCAAGAAACCGATATGGGCACGTGCCAGGTTGTTTTGTTCAAGAGTTTGCCATACAGCGAACAAATCTTTTTGCGGCACATCGACCAGCGAGATATTTTGTTCATGCGTGGTACGTAATTCACCGAAAGTGTACTGATCGGCAAGGTCTGCAATCAGGTTCATTTCTTCGGTGCTGACATCACCCGGTGCAATGCCGGCACGTTTCAGTGAAATCGTCACAATACGATAACCTTTCACTTTATGTGCATTGGTATTGATATTGAACCACTGTTTGAATTTTGGATATTGCGCAAACAATTCAGTAAAATCTTCATCTGCATAATCTTGATAATCAAATGGGGTGAAGTTTTCATCCATTTTTGCCAAGGTGTCTGCATCGATTTTCAAAGTCTTAACAGTATGCGCAAATTCAGCTTCAACTTTCTCAGCAAATACCGCTGGCGTTAAAGCTTTGACCAAAATTTTGATACGGGCTTTATATTTGTTGTCGCGACGACCATGCAAGTTATACACACGAAGCACTGCTTCAAGATAAGCAATCAAGTCTTCACGTGGCAGGAACTCACGGATAAAGCTGCCAATCACTGGAGTACGGCCAAGACCACCACCCACTTTGATTTTATAGCCCATTTCGCCGGCTTCATTACGCACAATATATACACCGATATCGTGAAATGCAGTGGCTGCACGGTCGGTTTCTTCAAGCGCAGAGACTGCAATCTTGAACTTACGTGGCAAGAAAGCAAATTCCGGATGGAAAGTTGACCATTGACGGATCAACTCACAGGTCGGACGTGGATCGGCAATTTCACCAGCCACTACACCGGCATACTGATCCGTCGTGGTATTACGGATACAGTTGCCTGAAGTCTGAATCGCATGCATTTGCACGGTCGCCAGTTCAGCCAGCATATCTGGCACGTTTTCCAGTGCCGGCCAGTTAAACTGGATGTTTTGACGGGTCGAAATATGCGCGTAACCACGGTCATATTCTTTAGCCAAATCAGCCACTTTACGCAGTTGCTTTGAGTTCATCAAACCATAAGGCACTGCAATACGTAACATCGGCGCATAACGCTGCACATACAGACCATTTTGCAGACGAAGCGGACGATACTCATCTTCGGTGAGTTTGCCGGCTAAATAACGTTCCGTTTGGTCACGGAACTGTGCAACACGTTCATTAATCAGTTGCTGATCGAAATCAGTATATAAATACATGGCGTACAGCTGCTAGTAGTTTCTATTATATCGATCGCAAGGATAGCGAGATTAAACCTATCAATAAAATGCTTTTTATACATATTTCATAGCTGTTTTATTGATAAGCCTGCCAAAGTTTCACTGATATCACGGTTTAGCGCATTTAGTGTAGTTTTAAAGCAATAACGCTTTAATTCATCAATCGTTAGCAGTTATCTTCATATAGTGATATTTCAATCTTTTACCCTTTTTTGTCTTTTAAATAATTAAAAATATTACCATTTTTCACTCTCACCCAAAAACTGACCGACAAAATCATAACGTATCTTTGAACGTGAAAATTTAATCGGACAGGCCAGTTGTGCTTCGGTCTGCTGACTATCGGGTTTTAATGGAACCTGTACTAGCCATTCTCGCTGTTGCGCTAAATCAGAATGCAAAGCTTCTTCAAGTTTTAGCACCGGCTCGACACAGACATCCAGCGCTGCGAATAGTGTTTGCCATTCCGCTAATGGTTTTGACTTTATTCTATTTTGAATTGCCTGTTTCACCGCAGCACGATCTTCTGGAGCAAAAGAATTGCCTTTTTCTAGAATAATCGGCAGTTCTAAAGCCTGTGCCAATCCCTGCATAAATTGAGGTTCCAGACTGCCAATCGACAGATAACGTCCATCCTGTGTTGCATAATAGTCATAGAAAGTCCCGCCATTCAGATAGCCAGACTCAGGTCGTTGATGCTGATTGCCAGCCAGACTGGCGGATGCGGCCAGATTATTCATGGTGACCACACAATCGGTCATGGAAATATCAATATATTGACCTTTACCGCTGCGCTGGCGTTCGATCACTGCCGCCAGAATTGCAATCACGGCATGCATAGAACCACCGGCTACATCGGCAACCTGAATGCCTAAAGCAGGTGGCCCACTTTCGATCCGGCCACTGTGTCCAGCAATACCGGACAAGGCCAGATAGTTAATATCATGTCCTGCTTTCGCTTTGTAAGTACCGGTTTGGCCATAGCCAGTGATGGAACAGTAAATTAATTTGGGGTTAATTTCGCTTAAGGTTGAGTAGTCCAGCCCAAGCCTTTGCATCACGCCGGGACGGAATTGCTCAATCACAATGTCATAATCTGCAATCTTGGATTTGACCAGTTCGATATTGGTCGGATCTTTCAAATCCAGTGCTACCGATTGCTTGTTTCGGTTCAGATAACTCTGTGAAGTGGCCTGTCCATTGGCAAAGGGGGGCATTAATCGCAACAGGTCCGGGCGGGTCGGTGATTCAATATGCACAACCTCGGCGCCGAGATCAGCCAGATATAATGTCGCGAATGGGCCTGGTAATAATGTAGAAAAGTCTAGAATTTTCAATCCTTTTAAGGTATATGACATTGGAATATTTACTCTACTTATATTGCTTTTTTCAGCATCATAGAAACATAAATGCATAAAAACAATGTCATGTTCAGCCATTTACCTTGATAGTTTCGGCAATCTAATATGTAAGAAAATGGCAAAGGTGTTCTTGTAAATTGCCATTGCTTTATTATTTTTCGTCATTTAGGTCAAATATTAGTGAACATTAAAGAGACTGAAGGATTAAACATGAGTCGTGATACGATCAGTATCCATTTCGTCAATGCAGCCTTATCTGGCGTCAAGCGCTTAGGCATGGATGTCGATACTTTATTGTCTCACGTCGGAATTGAAGCAGAACTGCTGCATCAACCTAAAGCCCGTATTTCACCTGAACAATATACCCGCTTTATTAAAATGTTATGGATGGTGACCCAGGACGAGCATGTTGGCTTTGACAAACAGCAACGCCGATTGGGCACTTTTGCCATCATGTGTCAGCTCATCATTCATGCCAAAACCTTAGGTGATGCACTGGAACTTTCCTCGCAGTTCTATAAACTCTTCGGTGATGACTGGTCGGTGACCCTGGAACGTGACAAACACGAAGCACGTCTGGTGCCCCTCATTCCAAATGCGATGGATCCGGATCATTTTATTACCGAAAGTATGCTGATGATCTGGCATGGTCTGGCATCTTGGCTGATTGAACGTCGTTTACCGCTGGAACGTGTGCATTTTAGCTATCCACGTCCAGTCCATGCCGATGAATATGATGCCCTGTTCTTTGCGCCGGTAATGCAGTTCGACATGCCACGTACCGAAATCACCTTTGCTGCGGACTATCTGGACCTGCCGATCCGTCAGAATGAAGAAACCTTAGAGGAATTCTTAAAAGCTGCGCCTGCTCAGCTCCTAGTGAAGTTTAAAAATACCAACTCGCTGACCTCAAGAATCCGTGATGTATTGAAGAGCCAGATTGGCGAAGAAATGCCGACATTGAATGATGTCGCGTCAATGCTGTATTTATCTCCTCAAACCTTGCGCCGCCGTCTGGCAGCCGAAGGTAAAAGCTATCAAGGTGTGAAAGATGCCTTGCGCCGTGATGCCGCGATTCATCTGTTATTGAATCCAGATCTAACCCTCGAAGATGTCGCGCAGCAGGTCGGTTTCAGTGAAACCAGTACCTTCCATCGTGCCTTCAAGAAATGGACCGGTGTAACCCCAGGTCTATATCGCCAGTTGCATGGTTATCATTAATTAAAATTCTCGATATCCTCTTCTCCAGCCCAGGTTTCCAGACCTGGGCTTTTTTTATTGGCAAAAATCATCAAATGATCTGGTCCGTTCTCGTCATTGCACTTCAAAATTTAAGTATTACACTCGAGTCATTAGAATAATTTTCAGCAAATTAATAAAAGGGACATGCTATGAGCGAGGCATATATTATCGACGCCATTCGCACGCCACGCGGAAAAGGTAAAAAAGATGGATCTTTACATCAAGTCAAACCCATTTCATTACTGACTGGCTTACTTAACGAACTTCAGGCACGTCATCAATTTGATACATCAAAAGTCGATGATATTGTGCTGGGTTGTGTCACTCCGATTGGTGATCAAGGCGCCGATATTGCCAAAACCGCGGCGATCGCAGCGGGTTGGGACAATGATGTCGCCGGTGTACAAATCAACCGTTTCTGTGCTTCCGGTCTGGAAGCTGTCAATCTGGCTGCACAAAAAGTCCGTTCTGGCTGGGAAGATCTGGTCGTTGCAGGCGGCGTCGAATCCATGTCCCGCGTAGCGATGGGTTCCGATGGCGGTCCTTGGGCACTAGATCCTGAAACCAATATGGCCTGTGATTTTATTCCGCAAGGTATTGGCGCGGACTTGATTGCCACGATTGACGGTTATAGCCGCACCGACGTAGACCAGTTTGCCGAGCAATCCCAGAAGAAAGCCGCTGCCGCACAAGCCAATGGTTATTTCAACGCTTCTGTTATCCCGGTCAAAGACAAGGCCGGTGTGGTGATTCTGGACAAAGACGAATTTATCAAACCGACCACAACTGCTGAAGGCTTAGGCAAACTCAATCCTAGTTTCGCGACCATGGGACAGATGGGCTTTGATGCCATCGCCCTACAAAAATATCCTGAAGTTGGCACGGTGAATCATGTGCATCATGCCGGGAATTCTTCCGGAATCGTCGATGGTGCAGCCGTGGTTCTCATCGCATCGGAACAAGCGATCAAAGAACAAGGTTTAAAACCGCGTGCCAAAGTACTGGCCACGGCGCTGGTCGGGGCTGATCCTACCATTATGCTGACCGGCCCTGCCCCGGCAGCACGTAAAGCTTTGGCTAAAGCTGGCTTGACGATTGATGATATTGACCTGTTTGAAGTCAATGAAGCTTTTGCTGCGGTGGTGATGCGATTTATTAGCGAACTCAATGTTGATCCAGCGAAAGTGAATGTGAATGGTGGTGCAATCGCTATGGGTCATCCATTGGGCGCAACAGGCGCGATGATTCTGGGAACTTTACTGGATGAGTTAGAACGCCAAGGCAAAAAACGTGGACTAGCCACACTGTGTGTCGGTGGCGGTATGGGCATCGCCACCATTATTGAATTGGTTTAACTCAAATATTTAAAGTGTTTGATTCACGTTTTAGTCATATGCAACCTGAGCAAAACCAAAGCACTGCTTTGGTTTTAGCGCAAGATCATTGTTTTACAAAATTAATAGATTTTGCGTATGACAATGGTTTTGCCTACTTTTGCTAAATGAGAAATACATTTCGTAAGGCAGGTCGAACTGAAGCTTAAACCAAGAATTTAGATGAATTTGGAAAGGCTCCGGAATAAGGAAAATTTCTAAAATCTAATCAGGATATTAATTCCAAATTCATCCCATTATGATCTGGATAAAAATTTATGAGCGCAATTCAATATCAAAAAACTGAAGATAATATCGTCATTCTGACCTTTGATTCTCCAAACCAGTCTGCCAATACCATGAATGCAGATTTTCGTAGCGCTTTGGCTGAAACCGTAGAAAAACTCAAAGCTGATGAAAATATTACTGGCATCATTTTCCGGTCTGCGAAAAAAACCTTCTTTGCCGGTGGCGATCTGGATGAACTGATTCAAGCTACACCTGAACATGCGACTGAATTCTTCAACATGATTGAAGAGATGAAAGCACAGATGCGTTATATCGAAACCCGCGGCATTCCGGTTGTGGCTGCACTAAATGGCACAGCACTGGGCGGTGGCTGGGAGATTGCTCTGTGTGCCCATCATCGTATTGCCTTGAATGACCCTAAAAGCAAGTTTGGCCTGCCTGAAGTCACACTGGGTTTACTACCCGGTGGCGGTGGTATTGTCCGTAGCGTGCGCCTGCTCGGCCTGCAAAATGCCTTTCCCTTGTTGATGGAAGGCAAACAGTTGGGTGTAGAGAAAGCCCGATCTTTAGGGCTGATTCACGATGTGGCAGACAATACCGATGAACTCTTAGACAAAGCCATTGTCTGGATCAAAGCCAATCCGAAGTCACAACAGCCTTTTGATGTAAAAGGCTACAAAATTCCGGGTGGTAGCCCTTCAACGCCAGCAGTTGCACAGATGCTGGCGATTGCCCCAGCGATGCTGCGTGATAAAACCAAAGGTTGCTATCCTGCACCTGAAGCAATCATGTCGGCAGCGGTAGAAGGTGCTCAGGTCGATGTCGATACGGCGCTGACCATTGAATCGCGTTACTTTACTTATCTGGCCACGGGTCAGATTTCTAAAAATATGATCGCTACTTTTTGGCATGGATTGAATGCGATCAAATCCGGTGCCAGCCGTCCCCAAAAGGTTGCGAAATGGAAAGCCACTAAAGTTGGCATTCTGGGCGCAGGCATGATGGGTGCAGGCATTGCTTATGTGACTGCCAGCAAAGGCATTCAGGTTATTTTAAAAGACATTTCGATTGAAGCGGCTGAAAAAGGTAAAGCTTATAGCCAGAAACTGCTGGATAAAAAAGTAGCTCAAGGACGTTTATCTGCTGATCAACGAGATCAGGTTTTAAGCCTGATTCAAGCGACTGCATCCAATCAAGATCTGGCCGGTTGTGACCTGATCATTGAAGCGGTGTTTGAAAATCCCGCACTGAAAGCTCAAGTCACACAAGAAGCAGAACAGTATCTTGCCAGTCATGGCGTGATGGCATCGAATACTTCGACCCTGCCTATTATAGAGTTAGCCCAGGCTTCAAAAAATGATCAAAACTTTATCGGTCTGCATTTCTTTAGTCCGGTCGATAAAATGCAGCTGGTCGAAATCATCAAGGGGCAAAATACTTCAGCAGAAACACTGGCCAAAGCCTTTGACTTTGTCCAGCAGATTGGCAAATTACCGATTGTGGTAAATGACAGCCGTGGCTTCTTTACCAGTCGTGTCTTTGGTACGTTCGTTCAAGAAGGTTTGCGCCTGCTGGCAGAAGGCGTGCATCCGGCACGGATTGAAATGGCTGCACTCAAAGCCGGTATGCCAGTCGGGCCATTGGCCATTCAGGATGAAGTGTCCTTGACCCTCTCCGAACATGTGGCCAATGAAAGATACAAAGTCTTAGAAGCACAAGGTCAGACCATCACCAAATCACCCGCAGATGAAGTCATTCACAGTATGATTCATGAGTTTAACCGTAAAGGTAAGGCTGCCGGTGCAGGTTTTTATGATTATCCAGAAAATGGTAAAAAGCAGCTCTGGACGGGTCTCAACCACTGGAAAAAAGAGGTTGATCTTTCTGAACAGGAAATGATGGATCGTTTCCTGTTTGTGCAGGCACTGGATACCGTGCGCTGTCTGGAAGAAGGCGTGCTGGAGTCTGTGGTCGATGCCAATGTCGGTTCCATTTTTGGCATTGGCTTTGCAGCCTGGACGGGTGGCGCGGTGCAATTCTTAAATCAGTATGGTCTGGCCAAGGCGCTGACCCGTGCCAAGGTACTCGAAAACAAGTATGGTGAACGCTTCAAAGCACCGCAACTCCTGAAAGACCGGGCAGCAGAAGGCCAGCCGATTCAATAATTTTGAGCTCTAAATAAAAAGAGGAACTGAGTTGCTCTTTTTATTTTCCGGATTTGGCTGAATCACTGGATACACTCGTCTAATGACAGATTTCGATCTGCTTTTTGATCAATTTATGTTATAAAGTTACATAAGTTTGATATCCACGTGGGTAAGACCTATGACTGATCACAGTTCACCTGAAAAATCCCCTTGGGGTTGGAAAGCACTTATTATCTTCTGTATTTTAGGTGGATTATTCATGTTTATTTTTTGGCTTGCGGTGACGAATGAACCGGATTACATGCCAAGCCAGCAAAATAAACAGACGACCCAGCAGCATGCTTTTAAAAATGCACCGACCATGTCTCCTGAAGCAATTGCGAAGGCTCAAGCAGATCGTGAGGCACGTGCGACTGCCAATACGGCTCATTCCGATACAACAGCGAATGAACATAATATGTCAACTGAAGAACATGCCAATATGGAGAGTGCCGAGCATAGCTCAGCGCATGGCCACTGATCTTGATTCAGTAAGGGCGTAAAAAAGCGAGGTCAATGCCTCGCTTTTTTGTATCTCAATAACTAAAAAATTAAAGCTTTAAATACATATCAATATGCGGGATGCCGCAATCCAGATAGTCTTCGCCCTGAACCTTAAAACCCAATGCCTGATAAAAACCGATGGCATGTACTTGCGAAGACAGTTTTAAATCTTTTCGATGATCTGCTTTGGCATAATCGATAATCGCCTGCATCAATTGCTGCCCGATCTTCAAGCCACGATGTGGCTTTAACACTGCAACACGACCTACACTGTTATTCGCCAGCAATCTTGCAGTGGCTATCGCATGCCCCTTTTCATAGACCACAAAATGGATGGAAATGGCATCTTGCTCATCCCATTCTTCTTCAGCAGCGATATTCTGTTCTTGAATAAACACGGCTTCGCGAATGGTTTTGGCATGCTTCGCTAAATCCTCCCAACCACCCGAAACAATTTTAAGCTCTGAATCCTTTAGCATTTAGAACCAATCCCCTGCTGATCCCACTGATTATTCAATAACAATTCCAGTGAATGTTTTTGGATAGCGTACATTTCTTTCAAGTCCTGAATCTGTTTCAAGACCTCCTGATCGGGTTGTTGGTAATCTTTGCGTTTCGTCGCCAGAATCATTTTATTTTTACTGGTATGTTCCAGTGCCACAAACTCAAAAACTTTGGTTTCATAACCATAGGCTTTCAGCAATAACGCACGAATGGTATCGGTCAGCATTTCTGCCTGTTGACCGGCATGAATACCAAATTGCAGCATCGGACTCAGCACTTTTGGCGCCTGTAACTGTGGGCGCAATTCCTTATGGCAACATGGCGCACACATGATCATCTGTGCATTCAGGCGAATACCGCTGTGAATCGCAAAATCCGTTGCCACATCACAGGCATGCAAAGCGATCATTACATCCAGGCGTTTCGGTGCATAAGTACGCACATCGCCCTGAAAAAAGTCGAGCTGATCAAAGCCAGATTGTTGCGCGACCTTTTGGCAGAACTCGACCATTTTCGGATTCAGTTCCACCCCTGTAACCCACGGCGTCTCACCATGTTTTTGCATATAGTCATATAAAGCACAGGTCAGATAGCCTTTACCGGAGCCAAAATCCACCACACGCAGACCTTCGACTTGTGGCTTGAGCTGCGCCAATGCACCCGAAAAAATCTCGACAAATTTATTAATCTGTTTCCATTTACGCGCCATGCTCGGAATGATCTGCGCATTATGATCGCTAATGCCGAGATGCTGTAAAAAGATGCTGTCCTGATCAACATGACGTTGTTTAATCCGGTCATGACCCTGTTCAGCGGACTTGGCCTGAAGCGTCGAGTTTTTGTTTTTAGTACGGGTCAACATGGCTTTTTTCTTGTTTTTTTTCAGCTGTAACTCTTCATCTAGCGTCATTAAATTGGCTTGCTTGCAACATGCTAATAATACTGTCACCTGTGCCAGTGCATCCGCTAAAGGATAGTTTTTGGTGACATCCTGAGTTTTATGGCGATACAGACAGCTCATTACTTTTTGCCCATTTAATGAAATGACTCGCAAGGTCATTTTCTCTAAATCCTGCAGTTCACCTTTATACTGGCTTAAGATCAGACGATCAAATTGATCACTTTCAACAGCTTGCTGAAATACATCTAAAAACTGCTGTTCTTGGTCTGAGAGAGTTGCCAACGTTGACATAGATAAAACCTGAAATGAATTGCCCCTCAAGTTTAAATCTTCTTAACCTAAAAGCAAAATTGAATTACTATACAAATGTATATTTTAAAGAAGAATGACAATCATGCAGAATGCGCCGCTGGTTCCAGATTATGATCACACTGAGGAACGAATTAATTATATCAGTCATGCTGTGGGTGCTGGACTATCGGTAATTGCTGGTATTCTTTTGATTATTAAAGGGTCTTATCTCAGTACTGGACAATGGATTGGACTTTGGGTCTACGCGCTGAGCATGATCTTGCTGTTCTCTGCGTCCATGCTCTATCACATGGCCACCGCAGCAGACCGTCGTTATTTTTATAAAAAAGTTGATCATACTGCAATTTATTATTTAATCGCCGGAACCTATACGCCTTTCCTGTCAATTGCCATTCCAACAGCCAAAGCCCAGTATTTATTGATTGCACTCTGGGTGATCGCCCTCATTGGTACACTGTTCAAGTTCGTTTTCATTCATCGTTTCCAGAAAATTTCTTTGGCGGCTTATCTGGTCATGGGCTGGCTGGCGCTACTGGTAATGGATGATATGCAACAATATCTCAGTGCTCAATCTTTGACCTTTCTGATCATTGGCGGATTGGCTTATACCGTAGGTGCATTGTTTTACGCTTTAAAAAGAGTAAGATATACCCACGCTATCTGGCACATATTTGTATTGATAGGCGCAGGATCACATTTTCTGTCTATCTATCTTTACGTGATTTAATCATCTTCTTTTTCATTTCAGTGACCCTGAGCGAGTTAAAGCGAGAAGATTGCAGTTGTTTTTTTAAAAAATTACGCCTTTTTTAAAAAGATTACGCTTTTAAAACTAAGCTTTTTTATTTTTAGTAAGTGTAAGGTTCTTCATGGCGTCGTCTAATTCTGCTGCTCAGCCAGCACAAAATTCAAAATTTCGCGTTTTAACCGCGAGCTTGGTCGGTACTACAATCGAGTTCTTCGATTTTTATATCTATGCCACTGCTGCTGTCATTATTTTTCCATATCTGTTCTTCCCTGCAAGTACAGATCCGATGACTGCCACCATTCAGTCGCTTGCCACTTTCGCCATTGCCTTTATTGCCCGCCCGATTGGTGCGGCACTCTTTGGTCATTTGGGTGACCGGATCGGGCGAAAAGCCACATTGGTCGCTGCCTTGCTGACCATGGGTATTTCCACCGTTGCGATTGGCCTCTTGCCCACTTATGCGCAAATCGGGATTGCTGCACCACTCTTGCTTGCACTCTGTCGTTTAGGTCAGGGCTTGGGGCTGGGTGGTGAATGGTCAGGTGCAGTACTTCTTGCCACCGAGAATGCACCTGAAGGTAAACGTGCCTGGTATGGCATGTTCCCGCAACTGGGTGCTCCAATCGGCTTTATTCTGGCAACAGGTTCTTTCCTGACGTTGGGCGCTTTCATGTCTGAGGCTGACTTTATGGCTTGGGGCTGGCGTATTCCATTTATCTCAAGTGCCTTGCTGGTGATTGTCGGTTTATGGATTCGTTTAAAACTGCATGAAACCCCGGCATTCCAAAAGGTGCTAGATAAACAAAAAGAAGTGAACATTCCATTTGTTCAAGTCTTCAAAAAACATTCTCGCATGCTGGTACTCGGCACCATCGCTGCAATCTGTACCTTCGTGGTGTTCTACCTCACCACAGTATTTGCATTGCAATGGGGTACTAAACAGCTAGGTTATTCTCGTGAAGAATTCCTGCAATTGCAGTTGGTTGCAACCCTATGTTTTGCTGCCTTTATCCCACTTTCTGCAGTATTGGCCGAGAAATTTGGCCGTAAAACCACCTCGATTGCAGTCTGTGTTATCTCTGCCATCTTCGGGATTTTCTTTGCAGATATGCTGGAATCTGGCAGCACGCTGGTGGTATTCCTGTTCTTGTGTATTGGTCTGGCGATCATGGGCTTAACCTATGGGCCAATCGGTACTGTATTGTCTGAAATATTCCCGACTTCAGTACGTTATACCGGTTCTGCATTGACCTTTAACCTGGCAGGCATCTTTGGTGCATCCTTTGCTCCGCTGATTGCCACCAAACTGGCAACAACTTATGGTCTGTCTGCAGTCGGTTATTACCTGACCGCAGCATCAATCCTGTCACTGATTGCATTTCTGTTGATTCGTGAAACCAAGAATGATGATGTAAATAATCAAATTTAAAGTCTTAGTTTGATTTAAAAGCCAGCATTCGATGCTGGCTTTTTTATGATTTCACAACAAAACTCTGCTACTTATCTCGTTAAATTTGCTCAACAATCAAATGGACTCAACCAGACAATGAGACAAGGCAATGCAGGAGCTTATTGAATCCCTAACCCAGAAACAGTTGGTCAATATTATCATTTTGCTGGAAGATGATAAAAAAATAGAGGCCGTTCGCTATATCACCGAGCACACGACCTTGGATGAAATCCAGGCGCTGCAAGTGATTGAGGAAATTGTCCGTGAGCACGATGTGGTCATGAAAACTGAAAGCACAGGACCGCGCTTTAGTGATGATGCGGGTGAGATTGACCTGGTAACGCCTCCCCTTGAAATTCCGACCCATCCGAGCCTGAATACCCCCACAGAAGCTGAAATCACCGCACGACAATTACGCGAAGACGTCCCAACCCGAAAAATTGAAAATAAAATCTGGATTCTGGCAGCCATTGCAGTGCTGTTATTGATCCTGATCTGGATCATTAGTTAAAGCTGAACAGGACAATATCTCCATTTAGATCAGTTCAATAATATCGATAGTGGGCGGCACTCGAAAACGAAAAGGTACGCCGACCAAACCGGTGCCGACCGTGACAAACACATCTGCATGTTCATGACGGTACATGCCCTTCTTATGCCCCAAAATTGACACTTTTTTCATGACATAATCGGTCAGCCAAGGCAATTCCACCTGTCCGCCGTGGGTATGTCCAGCCAGCATGAGAGGACGTGTCGGCAATTTGGGAATCATATCCACCGTATCGGGATTATGCGACAAAATGACCCAAGGCTTGTCCTGAGGTAAATCTGGCAGACTGCGCATATCGGCTTTACCCGCCCAGAGATCGCCCACACCCAAGAGCCGAAATTCATCAAATTCGACAATTTGCCCTTCAATATCCATGACCTGATTGACTTGCAGTGCATAACGCAACAGTTCCTGAATCGGTGGTCCCGGATATTGCTCGTCATGATTGCCATTGACGGAATAGACTGGGGCATGAATTTCTTTTAAAACTGCCAGTTCTTGTGCCAGTTTATTTTCCGGCTCATAAGTCCAGTCCCCGGCCACCACCACCAAATCGGGTTGAACATGATTTAACTTATGCACAATTTGTCGCAACTGCCGTTCATGACCAGAAAACAGACCGATATGTAAATCTGCAATCAGGGCAATCCGGACGGGTTGCTTTAAGCGTTTATCCGCATTGATCTGATATTGTGTCGTTTTCACTTGAATTAAATGCGGCTCGATAAAGCGTGCATAACTCAAGACGGCGCTGATCAAAAATACAAAAACAGCTTCATGCAAGGAATAATAACCGCTCCATCCGGCATAAATACTGAAGAACACCAGTGGAACCAGTAAATAGGACAGGTAAAAAGCCAACAAATGACAAAATGCTTTAAATGGATGAATGGTCTCGGTACGAGATTGACTCGACCATGCCTGGTACACAGCCCAGATGGCCAGAATGGCCATGCCTAAATAAAAATAAAAAAGTACGGAACTGGTATCCCACATAGATTTGCCTTGTCGAGTCGAGAAGCTGATTACTGGCTTTATATTTATCTTTTCATAGCTGGCAATTATACTCAATTCTAATTTTTCATTCTTCGACTTATATGGCCACTGCTCCCCACGTTCAAGCTCATTCAAAATTTTCCTGCTTTTCATCAATTTACCGCTATAAAGCTGGAATTTTACTGAGCTGTAGCATGATCTTGGGTCTTCCTGCATGCAGTACTTTGCCCAAGCAAACTGAGCAGCCTAGCCAGATGGCATTTGAAACAGATACCTCACAAACCAGTTTGGCGCAAATTGTTGAACCTTTACGTGAACAGAACATCGGCCTGACCGGTTATCGTGTGCTCTATGACCCACTCGAAGCACTGGGTGCGCGTATCCAGCTGATTAACAAGGCCGAGCGTAGTCTGGATCTACAGTATTATATTTGGGACAACGACCGGATTGGCACCCTTGCCCTGCATGCGATTATTCAGGCGGCAGATCGTGGCGTAAAAGTGCGTCTGTTAATGGATGACAATAATGCCAAGAAAATGGAAGGCATTTATCTGGCCTTAAACCAGCATCAGAATATCGATGTCAAACTGTATAATCCCTACCGTTTTCGAAAATATCGTGCCATGGACATGGTGCTGGATTTAAAGCGTATTAATCGCCGCATGCATAATAAAAGTTTTATTGCCGACAACCAGATTGCCCTGATTGGTGGACGCAATATGAGTAACCAATATTATAATGTCAGTGAAATTTATCAGTTTTCCGATGTCGATGTGATGCTGGTCGGTGCAGCATCGGATGAAATCATTCATTCCTTCGATGAATACTGGAATGATGATTATGCCTATCCGGTGCAACAGATTGTCAATCCGCGCCATCATGGCTTACGCTTTCCAAGCCTGAAACAACAACTGGAAAAGCACAGTCAGGATCAGGCCACACAGAATTATCTGGATCTGGCCAATCGTTCCAGAGCATTTGATCAATGGCTGGAACAAAACATTCAACTGGATTGGGTCGAAGCCGAAGTGGTCAAAGATCCTCCAAGCAAAATCAAGGCCAAGGCCAAAGCCGAAGAACATCTCAACTTCCAGTTATTACAACATCTGGAAAAACCTGAACAAAGTGTTGATATTGTCTCTGCCTATTTTGTTCCGGAAAAAATTGGCGCAGATCGTTTAAAGAAACTGGCGGATGAAAATATCGAGGTCCGTGTCTTGACCAATTCGTTTAAAGCCAATGATGTTGCCGTGGTACATGCCTTTTATGCCAAATATCGTCAGGATTTATTGGAAAATGATGTGCAGCTATATGAGTTTCTTGCAGCGCCAGATGCCGATCATCTCAATGCCAATACAGCGGAAATTTCCAAAAAAGCCAAAGTCAGCCTGAAAGGTCTGAGCCGCTCCAGCCTGCATGCCAAGCTGATGGCAATCGATCAAAAACAGGTGTTTATTGGTTCTTTTAACTTTGATCCACGTTCTGCCTATCTCAACACTGAAATTGGTGTCTTACTGAATAGTCCCTCTTTAGCACAGGCAGTGCACCAAACCATGGATCAGAACTTAAGTAAATATGCCTATAAACTGGTGCTGGATGCCAACCAGAATATTAACTGGAAAATCAAGAAAGCCAATGGAGAGGTTAAAACCTTCACCAAAGAACCCGGAATAAGATGGTACCAAAAAGCTGGACTTAAACTGATGTCCTGGTTGCCGATCGAAGGGTTTATGTAAGTGACAAACAGCTTGAGTTGAACTATTTAAAATAGCCTCTTATTTAACGCTGCCTGCTTCTCATGGATTTGCCCAAGTTTCAGACATTCGAGTGTGGCAAGGATGTCACATATTATCTATCACGACAGGACGTCGTGTATGGCTAATAAAGACTTTTGCCTACTTTGGGTCTGTCAAAAGTAGAGTTTTGCCAACACAAAGCCATTTAAATGTTTAAAGCAAAGATGAGGCTATACACGTCTATTCCCAAGAATAGATATCAAATGCCTAAATTTCTCATCCAGTTGTTTTTTATTAAGTCTTTTCTAGTACACGCGATTGCAACTCCACCAAGCCAGCCTGCATGGTTTGCTGTACCACACGGGTCAGGCTTTCAACAGTGTGCCCCTCAGTCGCGATTGCAGGTAAAGCCACTAAATGTGCAATCACTTGTGGCATTTCCAGTACTTTTTTGACATGGGCTGCAAAACTGATGTCATTGATAAACGGCGCAACCACATCGAGGTCGCCCTGCTGATTCACATAACAAATCAGGCAAATTTGCACAGGACGCTGTGCCTCAATCGCAGCACCCAAAATCCGGCCGTGTACTTTTTTAATGGCTCGCCCATCTGAAGTGGTGGCTTCAGGAAAAAATAATACGGGAATATTCTGTTTTAAAAATCCGGTAATCTGTTCGCGGATACGCACCGAATCACCAGAACCACGTTTGATAAATAAAGTGCCGCCACCTTTGGCCAATTTACCCAGAATTGGCCAGTTTTCAATTTCTGCTTTGGCCAGAAAAAATACGCGTGCCCCTGAACCTAAAACTGCAATATCGAGCCAGGACACATGGTTACTCACCCATAAAGCGGGTTCGCGCGGAATTTCACCGTGCACCTGGACTTCTATATTGAATACTTTGCACAACTGTCGACAAAAATGTTGCACATAACGGGTATTGGTTGGATTGTTCGGATTTTTGTATAAACCGTGACGGAAAACCAAATAGAACCCTTCACTGATAACAGCCAGTGAAGCTGTTACTTTTCGCATATAAAGCCAGAATTTTGCCAAGCCATGTCGGTGAGATGTTTGATCTTGTACAGTTGGGTTCATAAAAACGTCACTAAATCCTAAGCTAGATACAGGGAATATCCACGAATTAAACTCATTCTATACTGTTCATTCGCAACATGCATTGATAATAAAAACCGACCAATAAGATCTATATCTTCAATTTTAATTGGATTAATAAATCATTTAGAATAAAAACATCGGAATATTAGATTAAAAAGGATCGCTGCCATGCCAGATCAAACCCAGCCTGCGAATGAAAAGCTTCAGCCTTTACAAGTGCTCAAATATATTTTGGGTGGTACCTGTATCTATGCCGCTGTACTGGTAACACTTGCACAACTGTTTGTCACCGCACTTTAAACCAAAGCCGCGCTAATTCAGTATCTGCCTCGCTCTTTTTCAACTACACTAAAGCTTTCAAGTGGAGATTGGCCTGAGTGGAATATTTAGAACAACATCGGGGGAAAGAACGCGTCATTCTGGTGAGTGTCAGCGTACAAATGCTGGATGACCTTGATGCTGAAGAGTTTAATCTGCTGGCGCAATCTGCAGATGCCGAAATTCTGGAACATATTCATGCTCAACGCGTCAAACCGGATGCCAAATTTTTTATCGGGTCAGGCAAAGCAGAAGAAATCGCCGAACGCGTAAAAGAACTGGACGCCAATCTGGTCATTGTCGATCATGCCCTGACACCGGCCCAGGCCCGTAATCTGGAACAGGTCATCAAGTGCCGTGTGGTCGATCGTACCGAACTGATTTTAGATATTTTCGCCCAGCGTGCCCGTACCTATGAAGGCAAGCTGCAAGTCGAACTGGCACAACTGCAACATTTATCATCCCGCTTAATTCGCAGCCGTGGCAATCTCGACAGCCAAAAAGGCGGCATTGGCTTGCGTGGCCCGGGTGAAACCCTGCTTGAAACTGACCGTCGTTTACTGCGTATTCGCATGGGACAACTGAAAGCCAAAATTGATAAAGTCCGCCAGACCCGAATGCAAGGTCGTATTGCCCGTCAAAAAGCAGCTGTCCCCACTGTGTCTTTGGTCGGTTATACCAATGCCGGCAAATCGACCCTGTTTAACCTGCTGGCCAAGAGTGATGTCTATGCAGCCGATCAGCTTTTTGCCACCTTGGACCCGACTTTAAGACGTCTGGAATGGGATGGCATCGGTAATCTGGTATTGGCAGATACGGTGGGTTTTGTTCGCAATCTTTCCCACTCGCTGGTTGAATCCTTTAAGGCGACCCTGGAAGAAACCGTAGAAGCTACCCTGTTGCTGCATGTCATCGATTCAAGTAGTCCAGAAATGCTGGAGCAGATTGAAGCGGTTGAAAAAGTCCTGAAAGAAATTGGTGCCGATGTTCCGATCCTGCAGGTTTACAATAAAATTGACTGTAGCGGCGATGAGGCCAAAATTATTTATCGACGCCCGGGTGAGCCAGAACGTGTCTATGTTTCAGCACATAGTGGCGAAGGGATCGACCTGCTGCGTAAAGCGGTACATGAAGCCCTGATGGGACAATTGCAATCCTTTGACCTGATTCTGAAACCCGCCTACGGCAAGCTGCGCAACCAGCTTTATGGTTTAAATGTAATCCAGTCAGAACATTATGATGATGAAGGTCAGCTGCATTTACATATTCGGATTGCAGCACAAAAACTGGAGCAGCTGATTAAACAGGCGCATTTACCTTTAGATGAAATTTTGGGAAAACAGGCACAGCAGTTTCAACGTCCACTGGAAGCGTTTGAAATCCGGTCAAAGATCGAGTAAAACTTGATAAGTAAACTTAATAATTGATCATACGAATGAACTGGATAAAACGAATAGACTGGCCAGCATGGATCGGCACCCTGTTACTTATTATTGTCTTTCGGGAAGCATCCGTCTGGCTCATGACCCAGCTGGATCATCCTGAATTGGGCAATCTGGTAGGATTGCTCAGCTTATTGATTGCCCTTTTTACCTGGCGCTATTTCGGTAAACTTCCCGCTCGTCTCGTAGACACCAATAACAAGCTGATGAAGGAAAGCGCCTTTGCTTTCCTGCCTGTCAGTGCAGGTGCACTGATGATGCTGGTCCATATGGGCCAGAAAATTCCGGCATTTTTGTTCATCATGTTTTTCAGCACCCTGATTCCTTTATGGATTTACGCCAAAATGGCCAAGCGCTGGTTATAGGAGTACCGCATGTTATCTATTTTATATGGCTTTGCGGTCACGCTGATGGCCTATCTGATTGCCAAACCCTGTAACCGGATCATCCCGCAAATTCCTGTCATCGTATTTAGCATGTTCTTTGTGCTTGCAATTTTATTTGTGCTCGGGATTCCTTATCAAAATTACATGGATCAAGTGAATCCGCTCTTCAATCATTTACTTGGCTATGTGACCGTCGCCCTGGCCATTCCACTGGCTGCAATGCGCTATGATGACTTACCACTAAAAGCGATTATCGGTATCTTGGTTTTTGCCAGTATCAGTGCTGTCGCCCTGCCAATGGGACTGGCGTATCTGCTGCATATGTCTTCCGCAGATATTATGGCTTTCGCGACTCGGGCGGTGACGACACCCATTGCGATTAATATCGCCACCTTGCTGGATGCTCCAATCAGTATGGTGATTCTGATTGTGATTCTTTCCGGAGTGATTGGCGCAGCATTTTCACCGTTTATCCTGCGGCATATCAATGATGAACGTGCTTCCGGACTGGCCTTAGGATTGGCAGCACATGCGATTGGTACAGCTCAGGCCTGGCAGCGTGGCAGTGTTGCGGGACGTTATGCCGCTTTCGGTATGGCAGTCAATGCGGTGTTTACTGCCATCTGGCTGCCTACTTTTATACTTTATTTGCAAAAAATGTGACTAGTGAATCATTTTAATTGTTTGTTTTGTGCTTTAATCGTTCCTAATATACAAACATAAAACAATTTTATTCAAGGAACAGAAATATGAAAAAGGTTCAATTATTCTCGGCTTTACTTTTAACCTCTTTCAGCCATCTGGCCTTAGCTTCGGATCTGTCAGGGACATGGCGCAATATCGATGATAAAACCGGTTCACCTAAAGCATTCCTGGAAATTCGCGAAACAGCTACAGGCACTTATACGGCCAAAATTACCAAAATCACGCCGCGCCCGGGCTATACCCCAAAAGAAAATTGTGTCTCTTGTCCTGCACCTTATACCAATAAACCGATTCTTGGACTGGATGTACTGACAGGCCTGAAGCACACCGGCAATAATAACTTTGCTCAAGGCAAACTACTCGATCCATTATCCGGGAATGTGTATAGCACCAAGGCAAAATTAAGCAGTAATGGTAAACGTCTGACTTTACGCGGCTATGTAGGCGTTTCGGCCCTGGGTCGCAGCCAGACCTGGATTAAACAGGATTAATTCATACTCTATTGAATAAAATGTGATGAGTTTAAAATTTAGCAGAGAGAAGCTTGCATTTTCATACATTAAGTTGTATGAATATTGAACATATGCTTTTCTCATGGATTATGAAAGTATAATAAGTAGAATTTACATAATATGTATCAAATGGAATTTGATGCGTTGTCATAAGGATATCGTATGCAGAAAATTGCAATTTTAGGTGTATTTACAGCCTCTATAGTCACCTGCTCCATGGCATTTGCGCAGGAGTTATCGGGTTTCTGGCAACAGATTGACGATAAAACCGGCTCACCTAAAGCACTGATTGAAATGAAAACTCAGGCAGATGGTTCTTATACTGGGAACATTCACAAAGTTACACCGCGACCAGGCTATACGCCACGGGAAAAATGTATAAAGTGCCCACCCCCATATACAGACAAACCGATTTTAGGACTAGAGATCATTAAAGGGCTGAAACCAACCAGCAAGAATAACTATGGACATGGTCAAATACTCGACCCTTTAACTGGCAAAATTTATGATTTAAAAGGGCGGATTTCTGCCAATGGGAAACGACTGACTCTACGTGGATACATTGGGATATCTGCCATCGGCCGTACACAAACCTGGATTCGCCAGGATTAATAAAGCAGCACATTTGTGTTGGAGATATTTTATTTCATCTATAAAAAAAGGGATAAATATAATGAAACAATCTAAATTAGGATTAATATTCATCGCTGCCATGATGACTGGCACTGCGTATGCACAGGACTTAACAGGCACCTGGCAACAAATTGATGACAAAACCGGTTCACCAAAAGCAGTGATTGAAATTCGCCAAAATGATAACGGTACCTTTGCCGGAAAAATTATCAAAGTTACGCCACGTCCGGGCTATACCCCACAGAAAACCTGTAATAAATGTCCTGCTCCCTATACCAATCAACCTATTCTGGGCATGGATGTACTGACTGGCTTAAAACATGTGGAAGGCACCAATAACTATGAAAAAGGCCGTGTGATCGACCCGTTGGCGGGTAAAATTTACGATGCCAGAGTACGTCTGAATGCCAATGGTAAACGTTTAACCTTGCGTGGTTATGTCGGTGTGTCCGCCTTAGGTCGTAGCCAGACCTGGATTCGTCAGGATTAGTATCCAATTCTCAATATTA
>SMEP01000079.1_pt1 | contig 31207 bp, 28 predicted proteins | sample 2456231 | NCBI WGS metagenome assembly SMEP01 (sample SAMN10132595, study PRJNA489261) | soil metagenome | isolation source: day1 control-silty clay loam soil ammended with raw manure from dairy cow... | place: USA | collected 2015-05-15
ACACCGACCTTGATTAATTTCGCCGTGGGAATTTTAGCGGGTCTGCTGGTGATGCTGGTCATCAGCCTGATTAAAAAAATCTGGCCCAAATCATCAAAAGCTTAAGATGCAAAAATATCTGCAAATTGAGCAGATGAAGAAAAGGAAAAAACTATGCGTTGGAAAGGTCGTCGTGTCAGTAGTAATGTAGAAGACCGTCGCGGTGGTGGTGCCAAAGCTGGCGGAATCAGTATTATTGGGTTGATTGTGGCTTTTGTGGCCTGGAAATTCTTCGGCGTCGATCCACAGCAAGCTTATCAAACCACCAAACAGGTCACCCAAGGCGTATCGGGTACGGCGGAAACACGGGGGCTGGAAAATCCGACACCGGAACAGCAGGAGTCGATTGATTTTGTCGGCACCGTACTGGCAGATACTGAAGATACCTGGACTCAGGTGTTTCAGCAGCAGTTAAATCAGCAGTATGTTCCCCCGAAACTGGTTTTGTTCAATGGCATTGTGAATTCGGGTTGTGGTACGGCTCAGGCGGCGATGGGACCTTTCTACTGTCCGGCAGACCAGAAAGTTTATATCGATACCGCATTCTTTAAAGATATGCGTACTCAGATGGGGATTAGTGGGGAACAGAATGCCACCGAACTCTCCCGTAATGATCAGGCCGGAGATTTTGCGCAGGCTTATGTGGTGGCCCATGAAGTAGGTCATCATATCCAGACGATTTTGGGGATTTCCTCTCAAGTACAGCAGGCACGTCAGCAGGCAAGCGAGGTACAGAGTAACCAGCTTTCAGTGCGCCAAGAATTGCAGGCAGACTGTCTGGCTGGAGTCTGGGCCTACCATAATCATCAGCGCACCCAGTTTCTGGAACAGGGAGATGTGCAGGAAGCTATGGATGCCGCACATAAAATTGGTGATGACTATTTACAGAAACGTGCTCGCGGGCAGGTGGTACCGGACAGCTTTACCCATGGCAGCAGTGCGCAGCGCGTACAGTGGTTTAATACCGGCTTGAAATCGGGTCAGGTTTCGAATTGCGATACCTTTAACCAAAATATTTAGCTTGTTTCCAGATAAAAAAGGAGCAGGTGCCACTGCTTCTCATCATTTTAACTTTGGTTATAGTTTGAATCTATGACGTCATGAAATCCTGCTTTTGACAGGTCAAAAGCAGGCAAAAGTCTTTTGTTCGCCATACACAACATGCTTGTCGTGATGGCTAAGGTGTGACCTCCTTGTCACACTCGCATCTCCAAAATCTACTTAATTCAATTGTGGGGCAGCTGTGGAGCAGGCAATCCTTTTTTATTTATGCAGAAAACGCCGGAAATTTCTTAATATCTTGATACTGACAAATAAGGCGGCCAAAGCAAACAAGGCAATGGCAAAGACCGTATATTTGAGATTGTTGATGTCATTTTGATAGAACTGCTGCATATCATGGTTGGTATATTCGAGAGCCGTGACTTTGCCAGTCCGGCTATCTCTAAATTGAATTTTTTCAATATAAAACAGATTTCCCGCTTTAATTAGGTGGACGCTCTGGATTTGACGGGTATGTGATTGATTGTCCTCATCACTACATAAAGCACTGTAATGCTCACAATTGATTTTGGCCACATAACCATTTCCTGCAATCAGAATAAAAATGGCATTGTCCGGTCGCTGGTTATTAGATACCAAAACATACTGTTCGCCAGTTGTACTTTTCAAGGGAATACGGGTTGCCTGCTGATAATGCTGTTCTGCCTGCAGAATCTCCTGAATTTTAGCGAAGCAGGTAAAACATAAGGATAAGGTGATCAGAAAAATCACGCTCGCAAAACAAAGACGAAAAATGGTTTTGACAGTTTGGTGCATGGGAGAAAAATTCAAAATAGAAAGATGGGAAAGCAAAAGCCGAGTGCTGATCTGTATGTTAAATCATCATTCGGAAATACTGAAAAGAAACTTAACTCAATTCGATAAAAAGAGGATTAAACTTGTTTTGCTAGAATGCCTTTTTATTAATGCTCTGCTATTCAAATCTCTATTTTGACCATGCCGCTCGGCGCATATTGCTCCATCTCGCCCGACTTTAGGAAACCGAATGGGAAATTTCTTTTTTCTTCAGCTACTCACGGTGGTCTTTGCACTTTCCATTGCCACCACTATGTTTAATAAGCGTGTTTTAGGTTTTCCGCAAGCGATCGGTGTTCCGATTGTTTCGGCCATCTTTGTTTTTATTTTGCAATGGGGCGCCAGTTTATTACAAGGTAATCCATTCTTTAGTATTAATATTGACAATATCGAGCAGGCTGTTCGTAATTGGCGACCGATTGGTATTTTGGCAAGTTTAGCGCTGGTCTTTTGCGCGGTGTTCTTTGGTGCAGTTTTATATGGCTATCAGTTCCTGATTGGTAATCATGTGGATTTACTGGTGTTGTTATTACTTGGTGCGGCTTTGGGGGCGACTGATCCGATCGGCATTAAAGGTGTATTGAGTTCAGTTCGCGCACCGCATCATCTGATTGTCAAGCTGGAAGGCGAATCGTTATTTAATGATGCCATGTGTATCGCCTTATTTATGACCTTGCTCAATGTTCTGCAAGGCGAAAACTTTACGGTACTGGCTGTCATGCAAACTTTATTGTATGAGATTGTGGTGGCCGTACTGATTGGTCTGGGATTTGGCTTTGCAATATTAAGAATCTTGCGTGGCAAGCATGAAATGGAGTCACTGATTCTGACCACTGCTTTATTGGCATGTGGCTCTTATCTTATTGCTTTATTGGCCCATGCTTCAGCACCGATTGCCTGTGTCATTGGTGGCTTAATTGTCGGTAATAAATGGAAAGAAATTCTGGCCGATGCCGATATTGGTGACGTGAACCATTTCTGGCATACGGTTGAAGGGATTATTAACTCCTTCCTGTTTACTCTGATTGGCTTGGAGTTGTTTATTCTTGACCTGAGTACCAGTCTGGTCTTGGGCGGGATTGTGGCATTTATTATTTTACATTTAGCGCGCTTTGCTGCCAATCACTTGGCATTTGCCATGTTCCCCAAAATACGCCGAAAAAGCTATAACGGCAGTTTAACGATTTTGTCCTGGGGCGGTGTGCGTGGCGGGATTTCCCTGGCGCTTATTCTGGCGGTGGCCAATATTCCTCAGCTAGAGGCTTATAGCAGTATCTTGGTGGGCTATACCTTTATTGTGGTGCTCTTGTCGGGTCTGGTGTGTGGTCTGGGCTTACCTGCGGTGATGAATGCTTTTTACTATAATCCCGAGGAAGACACACAGGGCTTTAAAGGCTGGTACCAGCGTATGTGCCACAAGCTGAACCGTAAGGGTTTTCAATATATTGTCGGAGAAGATGTCAAAGGAAATGAAACCATCACTATTTTTCAGCCAGAGATTCTGATTGATCAGAAAGATATCGATGGTGTTGCTACCGTACATCATCCAGACAAAGTTCAAGAGGTAAAACGGCTGGAAAATCCAGATAATTTCTAAAGATAAAATCCAGAAGATAAAGCGCTACTGGATTATGTTTAATAGTGAAATGAGATCGCTTGAATCAGCATTTAATCAGGCGTGATTATTTTCCTATAGCTGTTAATAGGGGGATCAGGGCGTGATCTTTTATTTAAAGGTACTATTGAACAGATGAAATGCAGCAAGACAAGTTCAGCCAGTCAGGAAATGGCAGAGATGATTTTGACTGTGGTCAGTCAGATCCCTTATGCAAAAGTTGCAACCTATGGGCAGATTGCCAGACTGGCCGGTTTACCTCAACATGCACGTTTAGTGGGTCGGGTTTTAAGCCATCTGGAAGAAAATACCGACATTCCCTGGTATCGGGTGATCAATGCACAAGCTAAAATCAGTCTGAACAAGCTTGATTCATCTGGCCAGAATATTCAGCAACAAAAGCTGATACAGGAAGGGATTGTGTGGGGATTTTGAGTTTGATGCACGGATTACTTGCGAATAACCATCACTGGAATATCGGCCTGACCTAGAATGCTTTGAGCTACGCTGCCCAGGAACAGTTTCTTGAAGCCAGTACGGCCATGTGAACCAATTATGATCAGGTCAGAATTTAAATCTTTCGCTGCTTTGACAATCTCGCTATAAATCACCTGGCCTTCAAGTAGCTGGGTATCTACTTCAACACCTGCACCAGAGAATTTTGCTTTGGCTTCATCCAGAGTTTTTAAGATCGAGGTGCGGGCACGTTCAATCAGGTCGTTGGTTTGCGCTGCAGAGATATATTCCGCAGCAATATAAGGGTCGAGTGTCAGTACCTGTACCACTGTCACTTTACTGTTAAATGCTTTGGCAACTTCGACTGCTTTATCAACGGCAGCATAAGATGTTTCCGAACCGTCAATAGGGACTAAAATATGTTCAAAAGGCATTAGAATTCTCCTGTTGGGAATTAAGTGTTATAAAAATGATGACGCGTTAAACCGAGTACGAATAGTTGTTTATACTTTGATCATAGCCTGTATTGTATAAAAATAAAACCAAGTAAATACATAGGTATAATGTCTAATAGATTAAACAGTTAAACGCAGGTTTCTGAGTTTTAAGTTTCATGGTTTATTGATTTTAAATAATTGAATTATATGGATTTATAGAAATATTCAAGCTGATTGTCAATCACATTGAATGGATGCCGGGTCCAATTTGATTTGTGGTGCCAGTTGTTCATATTGATTTAAAATCGCCTGCGTCTCAGGTGCGAAAATTTGTTGTTGCAGTTGCTGGATTTTATGTTCGTTCACATGCAAACGTGCACAATAGAATGCAATCTGATTTTCTTTGGCAATGGCCAGTCGTTGAGTCTGATCATATTCCGGATAACGCTTGATTTGCTGTTGAGCCCGACTTAATTGCGCCAAGGTGCGTTTCTGTTGCATGCTCATGAATTGTTGATGATTAATCCACTGTGCCACATCGCGACGTACTCCATTGTAGTTGACAAAAATAGGAGAAATCACTTGGCAGGCGGTGATTGCTAAAGTGCTGAGCAAAAGAATCAGTATGTTAATTTTGTACATCGGTGAAAGCTCCAAGCATTAAAGTTCTTCATAAGAATATGTGAAATACCAAATAAAAAATCTAATATTGTTTAAAGTTTAAGAGTTTATTCTTCATTTGCATAAAGACTGAACATTTGTGTTTTAAAATGCTTGACGATAGCACCTGAAATTACGATAATGCGCACACAGTTTACGGCTATGTAGCTCAGTTGGTTAGAGCACCGCACTCATAATGCGGGGGTCACAAGTTCAAGTCTCGTCATAGCCACCATTTTAAAAGACCAAGCTCTCAGCTTGGTCTCTTTTTTTGTCTTTTAAAAAGTATGGCGCATGATAAAAATTATTTGAAGCATCCAGTAAATTTTCAGATATTTCCAAAATTATTTTTCTGTGATTGTTGATTAATTTTCTACTTTTAGCGTCGATATAAAAAAATCGCCCCAGTATTCACTCGGGCGATTTGATTTAAATGACTAAGAAAAGGGCTTAGTTACCTGCTTTCCAGCCATTGACGATTGGATAACGACGTTCGCGCCCATAAGAACGTGAACTGATTCGTGGTCCAATTGCACCTTGGCGGCGCTTGTATTCATTCATGTCGACCAGACGGATGACTTTTTTCACCACCTCGGCATCAAAACCTTTGTCAATAATATCGTCTTGACTCATGTCTTCTTCGATGTATGAATACAGGATGGCATCCAGAATGTCATACGAAGGTAAAGAGTCTTGATCGACCTGATCTGGACGCAATTCTGCTGATGGTGGACGAGTAATGACACGTTCTGGAATCACGGGTGTTTCTGAAATACTGTTACGATATTTCGCCAGTTCAAACACAATGGTTTTGTACACATCTTTCAAGACGGCATAGCCACCGACCATGTCACCATACAGTGTGCAATAACCCACAGCCAGTTCAGATTTATTTCCGGTCGCAAGCACCAGATTGCCGAACTTGTTGGAAAGCGCCATTAATAAAGTGCCACGCGAACGTGCTTGCAGGTTTTCCTCAGTCGCATCTGCCGGGGCGCTTCCAAAGAACGGGAAGAGTACCTGCATAAAGCCGTTTACTACCGGATTGATTTCGGCAATACCAAAAGTTACACCCATATTTTTTGCTTGTTCAGCCGCATCTTCTACGCTGATTTGCGCGGTATAGGTATAAGGCATCATGACCGCCTGAACTTTGTCTGCACCAATGGCATCTGCAGCAATCGCAAGGGTCAGGGCAGAATCGATCCCACCCGATAGGCCCAGAATCACGCCGGGGAAGCCAGAACGCTGTACATAATCACGGGTTGCCATCACCAGGCTCTGATAGATCTCAGCCATGGTGTCCAGCGCAGGTGTAATTGTACCTTTGCTAAATTGAAGCTGTTCAGCATCATATTCTGCGATAGAAAGGCTTTCCTGGAAACTTGGGGCCTGTAGCGCGACTTCGCCAGATTTATTTAACACAAAGCTGGTACCGTCAAAGATCAGATCATCCTGACCACCGACCTGGTTACAATAGACCAGATTGATATTCAGCTGTTTTACCAGAGCTGCCATGGTCTCGATACGGTGTTGTGGTTTACCCACTTCATATGGAGAGGCATTCAGTACCAGAGCAGTTTCGATATTGAGTTTTGCCAGCTGCTGTACAGTAGCTAAAGACCATGCGTCTTCACAAATCAGCACACCAAATTTGTGTCCGAGATATTCAAATACCAGATGTTGATGACCTTCACTGAAATAACGCTTTTCATCAAATACACCATAGTTTGGCAACACCTGTTTGTTATAAATACCCAGCACCTCACCATCTTTCATGACGGCTGCTGAGTTATAACGCTGGCCATCTTCAGTTTGATTTACAAAACCGAAGACCATCACAATATCTTTGACTTCAGTCAGTTTTTCAAAAGCAGCTTTGGTGCGTTTGGCCAGACTTGGACGAATTAATAGATCTTCTGCAGGGTAGCCCAAGATTGCAAGCTCAGGGAAGATAATCAGATCAGCCTTATCTTTTTTAGCCTGATTGGCCTGATCAATCATTTTTTGAGTATTTGCATCCAAATTGCCCACATGTGGAGAGAGCTGAGCAATCGCAATTTTAAAACTTTTCATTCCAATTAAATCCTATTCCTATAGGTTAATACACTAAATCACTGATTTTTATAATTCTAATTATCCAGCTGAGTGCATTTTGATACTTAAAAAAATGCCAAATGGCAAAAGAAAAAACGTCTTTATCACATGATCGTTAAATCTTGATCTGCGAGCTAAAATATCATACTTGGGTTATTTTATCGAAATTTAATCCAGAAGCTAGAGCTGTTTTGCGAGAATGAATGTTGAAATGAAAAGTTATTATCCAAAAATAAAGAATATGTAGGTTTTCTGCACATGAATAAATCTCAGGATTTAAATCATTTATTCATGGCCTTAATTTTCAAAATGCCAAATCAAGATGATATTTTGAATAAAAATGATTATATATCAAACAATTGTTTGGCTATCTAAAATAATATTGGGTATTTTTTTAAGAAAAATATCTCGGGCAATATCACCTTGTTGTTCAATATTATACTGTGAAAATGATTTGTTGGGATTAAATTGATATTTGTAAGGATTATATTTCCCTAAGCTTAAAAAATAAGCACTTTGTAGAAATGCGCCTTTTAAAACCACATTAATCTGCTGTTGGTATTGATAAATATGGGTCATCTCATGAATAAACAGTGCCTGATAGGCCAAGCTTTCACATGAATAGTCTTCCCGATAATTTAAATTTCGTGCATGGATATAACCACTGGGCGCCATAATCACATGGCTGGATTGCCAGGGTAAATAAGGGTGATTCATGATTCTGACTGCCGAATAGTCAATCAGATTGCCAAATACCTGCTGACAGATTCTGATTTCACCGGCCGTTAAGTTACGGCACTTAAACTGTTCAAAACGGATGAATCTTAAAATAAACGGTAGGGCATACAACAACATCAAGCACAGATCCTGTTCAAGTTTTCAATCTATGAATATGGTCGAGGTTCATGCATTTTAAAATGGATTAAAGAGGCTATATGTAGGATTTTGTCAGCACTAAAAAAACCACCCCAAAGGGTGGTTTTTCTGTCTTGCAACGCCGTTCGAATTAACGAGCGATATCGCGTTGAACTTCACCAGTATAAAGCTGACGAGGACGACCGATCTTGTAAGGACCGCTGTGCATTTCTAACCAGTGGCTGATCCAGCCAACAGTACGTGCAAGCGCGAAGATCACAGTAAACATTTCTGTCGGGATACCAATCGCTTTAAGGATGATACCTGAGTAGAAGTCTACGTTCGGGTATAGGTTACGTTTGATGAAGTATTCGTCAGAAAGCGCAATACGTTCAAGTTCCATAGCCAAAGCAAGTTGTGGATCGTTGATGCCAAGCGCACCAAGAACTTCGTCACAAGTTTCTTTCATGACTTTCGCGCGTGGATCGAAGTTTTTGTAAACTCGGTGACCGAAGCCCATCAGTTTAACTTCTTTAGTCTTCACTTTTTCCATGAAGCCAGCAACGTTTTCTACAGAGCCGATTTCATCAAGCATCTTAAGAACAGCTTCGTTCGCGCCGCCATGAGCAGGGCCCCAAAGTGCCGAGATACCAGCAGCAATACATGCATACGGGTTAGCACCAGTAGAACCAGCTAAACGTACTGTAGACGTAGAGGCATTTTGTTCATGGTCAGCATGAAGCGTGAAGATACGATCCATTGCTTTAGCAAGGATAGGATCAACTTTGTAATCACGATCAGCAGGAGTCGCGAACATCATGTGAAGGAAGTTTTCAGCGTAGTTCAAGTCGTTACGTGGGTAAACAAACGGTTGACCGATTGTGTACTTGTAGCTCCAAGCCGCTAAAGTAGGGATCTTCGCAATTAAACGGATCGCTGTGATTTCACGGTGATCAACATTTTCGATGTCCAGATTGTTGTGGTAGAACGCAGATAACGCACCAACAACACCCACCATAATCGCCATAGGATGCGCATCACGACGGAAACCGTTATAGAAGCGGCTAACTTGGTCGTGAACCATTGTGTGGTTACGTACTTTAGCGTCGAATTCTTCTTTTTGCTCAGCAGTCGGAAGTTCGCCATTAAGAAGTAAATAGCAAGTTTCTAGGTAATCAGCTTTAGTCGCCAATTGATCAATTGGGTAGCCACGGTGTAAAAGTACACCTTTGTTACCGTCGATGAAGGTGATTTTAGACTCGCACGCCGCTGTTGCCATAAAACCAGGATCAAAAGTAAAGTGACCTGCAGCCAACACATCTTTAACGTCGATTACATCTGGGCCCAATGTGCCGCTGTAAATTGGTAGTTCAATTTCTTTGCCATCAAGCTGTAAAACGGCTTTCTTGCCAGTTGCTTCAGACATTCAATAGATCTCCTGTCCTGGTGAATGTATATCCGAGTTGTCTATCAATCTTTTAATGCACAAAACGGATGGATCAAAAATTTGCTATAAGATTAGTGAGTACTGAAATTTTGTCAATTATACTTATGGATGAAAAAATGACGCTTGCACAGCGGCTTAGTCACACCATCTTGGTATAAAAAGTTCAGTAAAATCACAGCATCAAACCTCTATAATAAGTCAAATTTAAACAGAGGTGCAGAAAAAAATAGAGGGCCTGAATTATTTGTAAGCGTTTTTTCAGACTAAGAAATGCTGCGAAAAAGTATCGCTGATCTTATTGGGAGTTGTTAAAACTATATAAATCTCATAACTTACATAGTTTTTACTCATTTCCTTTGCACATGCAGAATTATAAATAAAAGCAATTAATTAAATTTTTGACTTGATTCAATTGATTAAAAAATAGCTTAATAAATGGCCAACTTTGCAGCAAAGGTCCCCAGTCTAAAAATAAATGAGTGATTTTTCGAATCCAAATCCTCTAAAGCGATCAAAAAATCCATCATCGAGTGCAGTCTAAGTGACTCTTTAAGCTCAGGTTATAATTATACCTGAAAGCAGACCCATCTTAATAACTGCTGCACTACCTGTATGAGCTTGATTTCCATTTAAATTAAATCGAGATTTTAAATAAGATTTGTGCTGCAACTGTGCATCTTTAGTCTAAATAGCGGGAATTGGCTTTAAAAAGAATAACAGAGTAAATTGATCAAGTTAATTATTTAAAAACAATTATATAGATGAAAGTTAGTGGATTCTTAGTCGCTAAAGAACCTCATATGTTGTTGTTAATGATTCTTATTTAAAGGGTTTTTCTTGAAAAAGCCAAATCCATCTGTTTGTGTTTTAATAGTTGACGTTTTATAATTCAGTGTCGTTTTGATTTTAGGCATGTATTTGCCTAAGAATGCCAGCTTTCCTTCGAATTAATTCCAACAAACTCCGGATGGAGTTTTTACTTACAGGATGCCCGCTGTGAAAAGCAACAGACCTGTCAATTTGTCCATGGGTCAAGTTTTAGAAGTAAACTTAAAATCACCCGTGGCTATTGCATCAATTCTACACCGTCTTTCAGGTGTTATCGTATTCTTACTCGTACCGGTCCTTCTCTGGATTTTAGACAAATCACTGTCTTCACCTGAAGGTTTTGCGCAAGTTCAAGAAATCATGAATGGTTTCATTGTTCGCTTCATTGTATGGGTATTTGTCGCCGGCTTGATTTTTCACTTTATTGCGGGTGTTAAGCATTTACTTGCTGACATTGGCGTTGCTGAAGAATTAGAAAGTGGCCGTGTCGCATCTACTATCGCATTAATCTTGTCTGCAATCGGTATCGTTGCAGCATTTGTATGGATCGTACTCTAATGAAAAGCGCTACTGGTTTAACAGGTTCAGGTTCTCGCGATTGGTTTCTCCAACGTGTTAGTGCTGTTATTTTGGCTGTTTATACCGTTGTTATTTTGGGTTGGATCCTGTGTAACAGTGGATTCAGCTATGAACAATGGTATGGCTTCATGATGACAACTCCAATGAAGATTCTATCTTTATTGTCAGTCTTATCTCTTGTTGCACACGCTTGGATTGGTATGTGGCAAGTTTTCACAGACTATGTGACGACTCGTCAAATGGGTCCTTCGGCGAATGGTTTGCGTATTGTACTGACTTCAGCAGTGATTATTGCTGTGTTGGCATATGCAATCTGGGCGATCCAGATTTTTTGGGCGAATTGATAGGAAACAATCATGGGCGCTATAAACCCTAAAGAAGATTACACAAATATTCCACACGAAACCTTCGATGCAGTCATCGTGGGTGGTGGTGGTTCAGGTATGCGTGCGTCTTACCAACTTGCTCAAGCTGGTTTGAAAGTTGCGGTACTGACCAAAGTTTTCCCAACCCGTTCTCACACTGTGGCAGCGCAGGGTGGTATTGGTGCATCTCTTGGTAATATGCAAGAAGATAACTGGCACTACCATTTCTACGACACAGTAAAAGGTTCGGACTGGTTAGGTGACCAAGACGCAATCGAATTTATGACGCGTGAAGCACCTCAAGTGGTATACGAATTAGAACACTTGGGTATGCCATTTGACCGTAACGCTGATGGTACAATTTACCAGCGTCCATTCGGTGGCCACTCTGCGAACTACGGTGAAAAAGCGGTGCCACGTGCATGTGCTGCTGCCGACCGTACAGGTCACGCACTTCTTCACACGCTTTATCAAAGCAACGTGAAAATGGGTACACAATTCTTCGTAGAATGGATCGCACTTGATTTGATCCGTAACGAAGCAGGCGACGTACTTGGTGTCACTGCAATTGACCAGGAAACTGGTAAAATTGCTGTATTCCAAGGTAAAGCCACATTGTTTGCTACCGGTGGTGCGGGTCGTGTTTACCGTGCATCTACCAATGCCTATATCAATACTGGTGACGGTCTTGGCATGGCGGCGCGTGCAGGTATTCCATTGCAAGATATGGAATTCTGGCAGTTCCACCCTACGGGTGTTGCGGGTGCAGGTGTATTGTTGACTGAAGGCTGTCGTGGTGAAGGTGCAATCCTTCGTAACAAAGATGGCGAACCGTTCATGGAGCGTTATGCTCCAACTTTGAAAGACTTGGCGCCACGTGACTTCGTATCACGTTCTATGGACCAAGAAATCAAAGAAGGTCGTGGTTGTGGTCCTAAAGGTGACTATATCCTGCTTGATATGACGCATTTAGGTGCGGATACGATCATGAAGCGTCTGCCATCGGTATTCGAGATTGGCAAGAAATTCGCGAACGTGGATATCACCAAAGAACCAATTCCAGTAGTACCAACAATCCATTACCAAATGGGTGGTATTCCAACCAATATTCATGGTCAGGTTGTTGTGCCTGAGTCACGCGAAACTGAAGCGCTGGCGGCACATTACAACAAGGATACCGATGTTTATTCGACCAATGCAGCCGAACGTGATTTCACTAAGCCAGTGAAAGGTTTCTATGCAATTGGTGAATGTTCATGTGTATCTGTACATGGTGCAAACCGTTTAGGTACCAACTCACTGCTTGACTTGGTGGTATTTGGTAAGGCTGCGGGTAAACACATCATCGATTATGTGACTAAACATCACGGTGATGAGTACGAGCCACTACCAACAACTGTACTTGAGCAAACGGTTGCGCGTATTCGTAAACTTGACGAATCCACAACAGGTGAGAATGCTCAGGAAGTTGCAGATGCGATTCGTGACATCGTTCAAGATCATGCAGGTGTATTCCGTACATCGGCACTACTTGAGGAAGGTGTAAAGCAGATTCTTGCAATTGAGCCACGTGTTCGTAATATTCATTTGAAAGACAAATCTAAAGTATTTAACACTGCACGTGTTGAAGCATTAGAAGTTGAAAACTTGTATGAAGTTGCAAAAGCGACCTTAATTTCAGCTGCTGCGCGTAAAGAATGTCGTGGTGCGCATACTGTGGTAGATTTCGAATTGTCACCGGATCATGCGGATTATCCATATGGTCGTCGTGATGATGAGTGGATGAAGCACACATTATGGTTCTCTGTGGACAACCGTCTTGAGTACAAGCCAGTTCGTTACCGTCCATTGTCGGTTGACGCGATTCCACCTAAACCACGTACATTCTAATCAGGAGAATTCAGATGAGTAGAGGTACTCGTACATTTCATATCTACCGCTATGATCCTGACAAGGATAAAGCACCGTACATGCAGACTTTTAAACTGGAATTGACTGACAAGCACCGTATGTTGCTTGATGCACTTCTAGCATTAAAAGTACAAGACGAATCTTTAACGTTCCGTCGTTCATGTCGTGAAGGTATTTGTGGTTCTGATGGTGTAAACATCAATGGTAAAAATGGTTTGGCGTGTCTTTGGAACCTGAACGATTTACCCAATGAAATTACTGTTCGTCCATTGCCTGGTCTTCCTGTAGTGAAAGATCTGGTGGTTGACATGAACCAGTTCTACGATCAGTACAACAAGATCCATCCATTCTTGATCAACAACCAGCCTGCGCCTCCAAAGGAACGTTTACAGTCTCCTGAAGAGCGTGAGCATCTTGATGGTCTGTATGAATGTATTCTATGTGCATGTTGTTCAACCTCATGCCCGTCATTCTGGTGGAATCCGGACAAGTTCCTAGGTCCTTCAGCATTGTTGAACGCTTACCGCTTCATCATTGACTCGCGTGATACTGGAACACAAGAGCGTTTGGCTCGTCTTGACGATCCATTCTCATTGTTCCGTTGTAAAGGCATCATGAACTGTGTATCTGTGTGTCCTAAAGGTTTGAACCCAACTAAAGCAATCGGTCACATCCGTAATATGCTTTTAGATATGGCAGGTTAATAGGCTGCTGATAGCAGTTTGGAAAAAAGCACACCACAAGGTGTGCTTTTTTTGTGCAAACCATTGAAGCAAAATAAAAAATCATCAGATAAAAATAAAGATACTATACTTAAAATGTATAAAGTTGAGTCAGGTAGTCAGGAAATGACGGGTGATGTTAAGTGCCATAGAACAAGAACATGTAATTATTTGGGGTATTTATGATTTTTAGCTGTAAAACTGACCTGAAAAATAACAAGAACGATGTTATTATATAACGGAAATTTAAGGAGGGAGTGGATTGAAAGGTTTGCTCTCTTTTTATTTATCGGAAATGCTTAGGACTTAAGTCTACATTGAATCTATTTTTGAGATAAAGCACCATAGGTTAGAGTAAAATATCTGAACTGTATTTAGCCAATTTATGAAAGGTATGTGTCAAAAAAATCAATTGAAAACTTGAGAACATGTTAGCATTTAGCCTATGACTATCTTTAGAAAATGCCATTTCAGGTACATTTTTTAAACATTGCATAACCAGGGACTGGTATATAAAGGTAGGCTTGAGTCGCTTTAGAAAAAATCTTTGTTCCTACTTGTTTTTTTCTAAGTCGATTTGCAAAAAATTGCCCGGTTTCGATCGGGTATTCAATGAGTAATGATACCGCTGAGGGGTGTTATTGTTCATTAAACATATCAAGATTTTCTTGGTGTGGTGATAACGCCTCATGGCTTATGCCTTATGGGGGACTAGTGTCATATTACCAATCTGACACTAATAATCCTGGGTTTTGCTTAAAAAGCATCCTGAAAATGTTTTTGCAATAGGAAATGGGTCCACAAATGCAAGAAGTTGCTGACGCTCTGCGTCTTGACACTGAACTTAGCGCTGATAGTGCAGCGTATATTGAAGAACTTTATGAGCAGTATTTGACGGCTCCGGATTCAGTAGGTGCTGACTGGCAAGAATACTTCGGTAAATTCCCAAAAGGTGATCAACCACACAGTAATGTACGTGAGCAATTCCTACTTTTAGGTCGTAATTCAAGCCGTATTCAGCCTGTTGTTCAATCAACTGTCAGCTCAGAGCATGAACGTCGCCAAATTGGCGTGTTACAGCTGATTGCTGCATACCGTAATCGTGGTCACCAGAAAGCAAAACTGGATCCATTGGGTTTGGCGAAACGTGAAGTTGTGCCTGATCTAGATCTTGCTGCGCATGGTTTAACTCAGTCGGACCTAGATACGGTATTCAATACTGGCAACCTGGCGATCGGTAAAGAAGAAGCGACTTTGGCTGAGATGGTTCAGGCAATGGAAGCCACTTACTGTGGTTCAATCGGTGCTGAATACATGCACATCGTGGACACCAAAGAGAAACGTTGGATTCAACAACGTCTGGAAAGTGCACGTGGTCAATATGGTTTTAATGCTGAACAAAAGAAACATGTCCTTGAACGTTTAACCGCAGCTGAAGGCCTGGAAAAATATCTAGGTAATAAGTTTGTTGGTGCAAAACGTTTTGGCGTTGAAGGGGGTGAATCATTCATCCCGATGGTTAACGAAATTATTCAGCGTGCAGGTTCTGTTGGCTGTAAAGAAGTTGTAATCGGTATGCCTCACCGTGGCCGTTTAAACCTTCTGGTTAACATCATGGGTAAAAACCCGGCTGACCTGTTTGGTGAGTTTGAAGGTAAATCGATTCACAAGAAAGGTTCTGGTGACGTTAAGTACCATCAAGGCTTCTCTTCAAACGTGATGACCCAAGGTGGCGAAGTTCACTTGGCATTGGCGTTTAACCCGTCACATTTGGAAATCGTTGGCCCTGTGGTTGAGGGTTCGGTACGTGCACGTCAAGTACGTCGTAAAGACATTGGCGGCGATGACGTATTGCCATTAATCGTACATGGTGATGCTGCATTTGCAGGTCAGGGCGTCAACCAGGAAACTTTCCAGATGTCACAAACTCGCGGTTATACCGTGGGTGGTACAGTGCACATTGTGATTAATAACCAGGTGGGTTTCACCACTTCTGATCCACGTGATGCGCGTTCTACAGAATACTGTACTGATATCGCGAAAATGATCCAGGCACCGATCTTCCATGTCAATGGTGATGATCCTGAGGCTGTGGTATTCATTTCACAATTGGCTCATGACTTCCGTCATACTTTCCGTAAAGACGTTGTGATTGACATGTTCTGCTACCGTCGTCGTGGTCATAACGAAGCGGATGAGCCGGCTGCAACTCAACCAATGATGTATCAAGTGATTAGCAAGAAAGCGACCACGCGTACGCTTTATGCGGATCAACTGGTACAACAGGGTGTTCTTGATCGTGCAAATGCAGATCAAATGGTTGAAAATTACCGTGCAGATCTGGAAGCGGGTAATCACGTTGCCAATGCGCTGGTACTTGAACCGAACAAGAAAATGTTTGTGGACTGGACGCCTTACTTGGGTCATGACTACACAGACGAATGGGATACGACTTTCCCGATCGAGCGTCTAAAAGAACTTGGCGCGAAAATGCGCGAACTTCCTGAAGGCTTCGTGATGCAGCGTCAGGTTGCGAAAGTGATCGATGACCGTCTGAAAATGCAAACGGGTGAAATGCCACTGAACTGGGGTGCTGCTGAAACTCTGGCGTATGCAACTGTACTAGATGATGGTTACTTGCTTCGTTTAACCGGTGAAGACGTAGGTCGTGGTACCTTCTCGCACCGTCATGCAAAACTGCATAACCAGGTCGATGGTTCAACTTATCTTCCGCTGTGTAACCTGAAAGAAAACCAGCCGCGTACTGCAATCTATGACTCATTGTTGTCAGAAATGGCGGTATTGGCATTTGAATATGGTTATGCGACGACTCTTCCTAAGAGCTTGATCATTTGGGAAGCGCAATTCGGTGACTTCGCGAACTGTGCACAGGTTGTGATTGACCAGTTCATCTCGTCTGGTGAAACCAAATGGGAACGTGTCTGTGGTTTGACCATGCTTCTTCCACACGGTTTTGAAGGTCAGGGTCCGGAACATTCATCTGCACGTTTAGAGCGTTTCTTACAGCTATGTGCTGAAGACAACATGCAAGTGATCACACCGACCACACCTGCACAGATTTATCATGCTTTACGTCGTCAAGCGATTCGTCCAATCCGTAAGCCATTGATCGTGACTTCACCGAAGTCTCTTCTTCGTCACAAACTTGCAACGTCTACGCTAGAAGAACTTGCAAACGGTAGCTTCCAGACCGTGATTGATGAAGTGGACAACATCAACAAGTCAGATGTAACCCGTCTGGTTCTGTGTGGTGGTAAGGTGTATTACGACCTGATTGAAAAACGTCGTGAAAAAGAATTGAACAATACTGCGATTGTGCGTATTGAACAATTATATCCATACCCAGAAAAACGCCTGACAGAAGTCCTTGCACAATATCCAAATGTGAAAGAACTGGTTTGGGCACAAGAAGAGCCTAAAAACCAAGGTGCTTGGTTGTTCATCGCTCCGCGTCTATATGACGATGTGATGAAAGCGGGTAAACAAGTCCGTATTAGCTACGCTGGCCGTGAAGCATCTGCTGCACCGGCTTGTGGTTCACCATATTTGCATGCAAAACAACAAGCTCAGCTCATCAACGACGCGCTTGCGATCGACGCTGAATAATCCAGGAGATTCTAAGTAATGGCAACCGAAATTAAAGCACCGGTATTCCCAGAGTCAGTTGCGGACGGTACGATCGCAACTTGGCACAAACAACCAGGTGAAGCAGTATCACGTGATGAAGTGATCTGTGATATTGAGACTGATAAAGTTGTTTTAGAAGTTGTTGCTCCTGCAGACGGTACAATTGCCTCTATCATTAAAAATGAAGGCGACACTGTACTTTCAGCTGAAGTCATTGCACAGTTTGAAGAAGGTGCTGTTTCTGGCGCTGCTCAAACTCAAGCAGTTCAGTCTGAAGAGAAAGTTGAACAAGCTGCGGCGAATACTGAAGCAGGTAATTCACCAATCGTTGAACGTCAGCAAGTACAAGACCAAGCGCCAGCAGTGCGTAAAGCATTGACTGAATCTGGTGTTGCAGCAGCTGATGTTGCGGGTACAGGTCGTGGCGGTCGCATCACCAAAGAAGATGTGGCAAACCACCAAGCGAAACCAGCTGCTCCTGCTGCTGCGCCATTAAGCGTTGCTGTGGGCGAACGTATCGAAAAACGTGTTCCAATGACACGTCTTCGTAAGCGTGTTGCTGAACGTTTACTTGCAGCGACTCAAGAAACTGCAATGTTGACCACGTTCAACGAAGTGAACATGAAACCAATCATGGAAATGCGTGCTCAATACAAAGATGCGTTTGAAAAACGTCATGGTGCACGTCTTGGCTTCATGTCATTCTTTGTTAAAGCAGCAACTGAAGCGCTAAAACGCTATCCGGCAGTGAACGCATCAATCGATGGCGATGACATTGTTTATCACGGTTACTATGACATTGGTGTTGCAGTTTCATCTGAGCGTGGTCTGGTGGTTCCTGTACTTCGTGATACAGACCGCATGAACTATGCCGAAGTTGAAAACGGTATTCGTGCATACGCTGCGAAAGCGCGTGATGGCAAATTAGGCATCGAAGACATGACTGGCGGTACATTCACGATTACCAATGGTGGTACTTTCGGTTCATTGTTATCTACTCCGATCTTGAACACGCCACAAACTGCGATTCTGGGTATGCATAAAATCCAGGAACGTCCGATGGCAGTGAATGGTCAAGTAGAAATCTTGCCTATGATGTACCTTGCATTGTCTTATGACCACCGTCTAATCGATGGTAAAGAAGCAGTCGGTTTCCTTGTAACAATCAAAGAATTGTTAGAAGAGCCAGCGCGTCTTATCCTTGATCTGTAATTTATTTATTAAGAATCTTCCCTAATCCCTTTTTAAAAAGAGGGCTTAGGTCTCCCTTTTGAAGGGAGATTAAAGGGGATTATTTGGAGATAAACATGTCTCAATTCGATTTAGTCGTAATTGGTGGTGGCCCGGGCGGCTACGAAGCAGCAATTCGTGCAGCTCAACTTGGTTTCAAAGTTGCGTGTATCGAAAAACGTATTCATAAAGGCAAGCCATCTTTAGGTGGCACCTGCTTAAACGTGGGTTGTATCCCGTCTAAAGCTTTGCTTGATTCTTCTCACCGTTACGAAGATACAGTGCAGCATCTAGATGATCACGGTATTACCACGGGTGAAGTGAAATTTGATCTTGCTAAACTTTTAGCGCGTAAAGACAAAATCGTTGACCAATTGACCATGGGTATTGATGGCTTGCTGAAAGGCAACGGCATCGAATGGTTAAAAGGTACAGGTAAATTACTTGCCGGTAAAAAAGTTGAGTTCGTTTCTCATGAAGGCGAAACTCAAATTTTAGAACCAAAATACGTGATTCTTGCGACTGGTTCTGTGCCAATCAATATCCCATCTGCACCTGTTGATCAAAACATTATTGTTGACTCAACTGGCGCACTTGAATTCCAAGAAGTACCTAAACGATTAGGCGTAATTGGTGCGGGCGTTATCGGTCTTGAATTAGGTTCAGTTTGGCGTCGTCTGGGTGCTGAAGTTGTTGTATTTGAAGCAATGGATGCATTCTTACCAATGGCTGATAAAGCCTTGGCAAAAGACTACCAAAAACTGTTGACTAAGCAAGGTCTTGATATTCGCGTTGGTGCGAAAGTTTCTGGTACTGAAGTGAACGGTTCTGAAGTGACTGTGAAGTACACTCAGGGCGGTGAAGACAAGACTCAAACTTTCGACAAGTTAATCGTATGTGTAGGCCGTCGTGCTTATGCTGAAGGTTTATTGGCGGATGATTGCGGCATTAAACTGACTGAGCGTGGTCTGGTTGAAGTGAACGATTGGTGTGCAACGTCTGTGGACGGCGTATACGCAATTGGTGACTTGGTTCGTGGTCCTATGCTTGCGCATAAAGCCATGGAAGAAGGCGTAATGGCCGTTGAACGTATTCACGGTCATGCCGCTCAAGTCAACTACGACACGATTATTTCTGTCATCTATACCCATCCGGAAGCGGCGTGGGTTGGTTTAACAGAACAGCAAGCCAAAGACAAAGGTCACGAAGTGAAAACCGGTCAATTCGGTTTTGCTGCAAACGGCCGTGCAATGGCTGCTGGCGAAAATGCTGGTTTTGTGAAGTTTGTTGCTGATGCGAAAACAGATCGTCTATTGGGTATGCACGTGATTGGACCTGCTGCGTCTGACATCGTACACCAAGGTATGATTGCACTTGAGTTTGTATCTTCAGTTGAAGATCTACAGTTGATGACTTTTGGTCATCCAACTTTCTCTGAAGTGGTACACGAAGCTGCACTTGCGGTCGATGGTCGTGCGATTCATGCGATTCAACGCAAACGTAAATAAAATTAAAAAAAGAGCGGCTTAGGTCGCTCTTTTTACATTTCATGGTTGTTTTTATGGGAACAATCATCTAAAAATAAAGATAACGATTTTAAGAAATGCTGGTACTGCTTTGACGGACGTCTGGGTACTGGTGGGTTTATAACAAGGCAAAGAAGTAATAAAAGGTTATTGAATGAATTTACATGAGTATCAAGCAAAAGCGCTATTAAAAAAATATGGTATGCCGGTACAGGAAGGGATACTTGCCACCAATGCCGATGAAACGGTACATGCTTTCGAGCAGTTAGGTGGAAAGTTCGCAGTACTGAAAGCTCAGGTGCATGCGGGTGGTCGTGGGAAGGCCGGTGGTGTAAAAGTCGTTAAATCGGCTACCGAGGCTGCTGAATATGCCAACCAGATCATCGGTTCAAACCTGGTAACTTATCAGACCGATGCCAATGGTCAGCCGGTAAATAGCATTTTAGTCTCTGAGGATGTTTATCCTGTTGAGCGCGAACTTTATTTGGGTGCGGTGGTCGATCGTTCAACCCGCCGCATTACTTTTATGGCATCGACTGAAGGCGGTGTTGAAATTGAGAAAGTGGCCGAAGAAACCCCTGAAAAAATTATTAAAGTTGAAGTTGATCCTTTAGTGGGGCTCATGCCATTTCAGGCTCGCGAAGTGGCTTTTGCCCTAAAACTCAAAGATGGCCAAATTAATCAATTTGTTAAAGTCATGACTGCTGCTTATCAGGCATTTGTAGACAATGATTTTGCACTTTTTGAAATCAATCCGCTGTCGGTACGTGAAAATGGCGATATTCTGTGTGTGGATGCCAAAATCGGGATTGATTCGAATGCACTGTACCGTTTGCCTGAAGTGGCTGCGCTACGTGATAAGTCTCAGGAAAATGAACGTGAACTCAAAGCATCTGAATTCGATCTGAACTATGTGGCATTGGAAGGGAACATTGGCTGTATGGTGAATGGTGCCGGTCTTGCGATGGCAACCATGGATATTATCAAGCTTTATGGTGGTCAACCTGCTAACTTCCTTGATGTCGGTGGTGGTGCGACCAAAGAGCGCGTGATTGAAGCTTTTAAAATTATTCTGGCAGATCACTCTGTGCAGGGTGTGTTGATTAATATTTTTGGTGGAATTGTACGTTGTGACATGATTGCAGAAGCAATTATTGCGGCGGTTCAGGAAGTAAATGTGACCGTTCCTGTGGTTGTTCGCCTCGAAGGCAACAATGCGGAACTGGGTGCAAAATTACTGGATGAATCAGGTTTGAAATTGATTTCTGCAAATGGTCTTGCTGACGCTGCAGAAAAAATCGTTGCTGCTGTAAAAGCTTAAGGAGTATCAATCATGAGCGTATTAGTGAATAAAGACACCAAAGTATTGGTACAGGGCTTTACAGGAAAAAACGGTACATTTCATTCTGAGCAGGCTTTGGCTTACGGCACCAAAGTTGTCGGTGGTGTAACACCGGGTAAGGGTGGTCAAACCCATCTGGAATTACCAGTATTCAATACCATGCGCGAAGCGGTGAAAGAAACTGGCGCAGATGCTTCGGTGATTTATGTTCCTGCACCATTTGTGCTGGATTCTATTGTTGAAGCGGTTGATTCGGGCATTGAGTTAATTGTGGTGATCACTGAAGGTGTACCGACCATCGACATGCTTAAAGCCAAGCGTTATCTGGAAACCAATGGTAATGGCACGCGTTTAATCGGGCCAAACTGTCCGGGCATTATTACGCCGGGTGAATGTAAGATCGGGATCATGCCGGGTCATATTCATCAGCCGGGTAAAATTGGAATTATCTCGCGCTCAGGGACTTTGACCTATGAAGCCGTAGCGCAGACCACCAAGCTTGGACTGGGTCAGTCTACTTGTATCGGGATCGGGGGAGATCCGATTCCGGGCATGAACCAGATTGACTGCTTGAAACTGTTCCAGGACGATCCTCAGACTGAAGCCATTATTATGATTGGTGAAATTGGTGGTACCGCAGAAGAAGAGGCAGCGGAATATATTCAGGCTCATGTCACCAAGCCTGTGGTCGGTTATATTGCAGGTGTTACCGCACCTAAAGGCAAGCGTATGGGGCATGCGGGTGCAATTATTTCAGGTGGTAAAGGAACTGCTGAAGAAAAATTTGCTGCCTTTGAGCGTGCGGGTATGGCATATACCCGCAGTCCTGCGGAACTTGGTTCAACCATGTTGCAAGTATTGAAAGATAAAGGTTTGGTTTGATTTATAGATTAAACATGCACTAAAAAGCTCCCAGTTGGGAGCTTTTTTATATCTCATTCTATTTTTAAGTTTTAGCCTTCAGACTCTGGGTCATACCATTAATATCACCACCCTGAATACCAAGTTCATTCATTAGGCTGTCAATTAAGGGTGCTTGGCTGCGATAACGCAGGGCGCTATTTACCACCTGATCTGACAGGGCAACATTGCCATTTTCATGATGTGCATCTGTCTGACAGGAACCGGCATGACTGCCATGCAGGCCATTGACCTGAAGAATCTTGATGTCATCAATATTTTCCATCGGTTTAACACTTTCCCGGATAATTTCAGGCAAGTATTTCAACATGGCTAGGCGAATCTGCATTTCGACCTGTTCAGGTGACAGCACATTATTGGCTTCGTTGACTGCACGGGTACCTTCTGCATCGACCTGATACTGTTTTTCCATCGCCTGAGCCAGTAGAATTTTTGCGTCCGCTTCACCTTTGGCCTTAAGACGAACCTTTTCGGCTTCAGCTTCAGCAGCAATACGTACTGCTTCGGCATCATCTGCTGCGGCTTGTTTTCCGGCTTCAGCGGCAACCGTAATCGCAATTGCATCTTTTTCTGCGTGTTCTTTGGCTGCGACCAGCTCAACCGCTTTTTGACGCTCTGCCTGCTGGATTTGGCGTACAGTGATGACTTCTTCTTCCGCTTTTACCGCTTGAGCACGTGCCTGATCGGCTTGCGCTTTGGCTTCAGATTCGGCGCGAGATTTTTCTGCAATGGCAATGGCACGATCCTGTTCGGCCAGCTCAATAGTTTTCTTTTGTTCGACTTGGGCTTTTTGAATCAGCTGCGCTTTTTGGATATTCTCATTTTCTACATCACGGGCCGCTAAAATACGCTTGAGGTCGACTTCTCGTTCAGCAGCAATTTGTGCTTCTTCTGCTTCACGTTTTTTACCGGCTTCCTGAGCAGAAATTTCAGCCAGTTGCTCGGCACGGCGAATGGCAATTTCGCGTTCCTGTTGCAGCTTGGCATATTCTTCTTCACGAATGATTTGCAGGCGCGCCTGTTCTGCTTCCAGATTTTTAGTTTTGATCGCCAGGTCGGTATCCTGCTCGATATGATTTCGCTTGCGACGACGATCTTCAATGGTTTCAGTGAGCTTGGTCAGGCCTTCAGCATCAAAGGCATTTTGTGGATTGAAATATTTAAATCCAGTTTGATCCAGGCCAGTCAGGGAAACGGTTTCCAGTTCCAGACCATTTTTATGCAAATCTTCTGAAACCACTTGCTGTACTTTTTGTACAAAGTCGACCCGTTTTTCATGCAGTTCTTCCATGGCCATTTCTGCTGCTACTGCACGCAGTGAATCGACAAATTTGCCTTCGACCAGATTTTTTAATTCATTCGGTGACATGGTCTTTTGCCCGAGCGTTTGTGCGGCTGTTGCAATTGAATCAGCAGTAGGTTTGACCCGCACATAGAATTCGGCCATGACGTCCACGCGCATACGGTCACGGGTAATCAGTGCCTGATCATCTGCACGGCGCACTTCAAGACGCAGGGTGTTCATATTGACTTGAATGATTTCATGCAAGACTGGGAGCACGATTGCTCCTCCACCCAAAATCACTTTTTCACCACCCCAACCGGTACGCACAAAGGAGATTTCTTTACTGGAGCGGCGGTATAGGCGCGCAATGATGAGACCGAAGGTCACCAGTGCTGCAAAAATAATTCCAGAAATAATTAAAATATTATATAAATCAAAAGTTAACATTGTTATAAAGTCTCAGTTTGGTTCTGGCTGAATAAAATTAGAGTGCAGTGGCTTGAAAGCCATTTTTGGTTTTATGGGTCAGTACGACATTCTGACCTTGATTTAAAATTTGATTGGTTTCTGGTTCGACTAAAACATAATGGGTCTGGCCATGCTGATCCCGGACTTTGGCTTGTGCAGGAGAGTTGACTTTGGCATCACCCAGAATAATGATTGCGGTACGCCCAATAAGCTCGTCACTATAAATGGCAGAAGTTTCATCTTGAGGCATAAGCTTGCTGGCAGCCATGGCAAGCCAGCGCACTATCGGCATACACAGAAACAGACAGGCTGGGGAAATTAGCCATACATTGAAGAGCTGGCTGGTCAGGCGTTCAAATATTCCCTGAATCAATAAGCCACTCAGGCCATAACTGGTCAGAAAAATGATGAGCCAGATAAATAAAGGCAGACGTCCCAGATATAACCAGTCAAATACTTTGGTGAAAAAGCCGGGATGTTGATCTGGATTAATTTCTGGTTGCAGGGGGTCTTCAGGCAAAAACTGTTCTAACATATTCTGCGAGCCGCCACCGAGCAGCAGTAATATGCATTCCAGTGCAGCAAACATCAGCATCAGACTCAGGCTGATACTAAATACGATATTTGACGGATGAGTAAACAGTTCCCACATTTTTTATCTCTATAATTATGTTTTAGGAAAAGTGTAAGGAAGCCTCTGATGCTATAACGATAGCAGTAATTATTAATTTTGTATGCAAAAAAATAACAAAAAACCTTATAAACAAGGATTGAATATATTATGTATTTAATAATTATTGAACTATTAAAGTTAATAGTAAACTATAAGTTTATTTAGGATCTGCTAAAAAATTAATTATTTTCAATATGTTGTGTGAATTTTAAGGTTGTGTGGATTGGTTTTTCTGAGAAATATAGAAATACTGTGCCTTAGTATCTCTATATTTCTTTCTTAAAGACTTAGAGTAAGGCAGTCTGAATCCGGACTTTCATATCCAGAGTCTGTTGCAGAATATAGTTTTTTATCCATGTGATCTGTTCACCCATCGTGACTGAAAAGTTGCTGTTCCAAAGTCTGCTCCAGCATCTGGCTATTGCTGGTTAAAGGCAATGCCACCAGATAGAATGCTTTAGGGTAATTGTAAAATGCATAGAGTAAGTTAAAGGCTTTTTGATCACCTTTAAGATTACCCGCACCGATTTCATAAGCTGCATTCTGGTTGCTATACGTCACACCCAATAAGAATTCCCAATGACCTTCTTTCAAACGCAGACCAAACTGTAATCCGATCTGGTCGGCAGTCAGTTCATGTTGCAAATAGATATTTAAAGGCTTGCCGTCTTCACTGAAAGGTTCTTGTAAGACTAAAATGTGTTGCTGATGCTGATAAATGTAACCTGCAAGCTCTGCTTGTTCCAGGCGAGTTTTTAGAGTGGAGAGATCAAAAGCGCTATAAGCCATAAGCAAAATATATCAAAGGGAGAATTTAGCCTACTCTATTAATTTTTCAGCATCTTGGAAACCACTACTTTAGATTATTTATCTATACTTTTATGGGTGATTTTAAAAATTAATACAGCAAAAATAGTCAGATGTGGTGACGTTCATTATTGATTCATAAAAACTGATATTTGTTATTAGTGAATTTTTATATGAGCTTTTGATATATCAATATCATAAAACAAGCAATGGCTAAGATAAGTAAATCACTATAATGAATATAAATTTTCAAAAGTGTCATAAGTACACGTTTTTCTAAGCTGGTGTTGTCCATGTCGTTAAATGAGGAAAGACTTACTCATCTCAAACAGCTTGAAGCTGAGAGTATTCATATTATCCGTGAAGTAGCAGCTGAATTTGAAAATCCAGTCATGCTTTATTCCATTGGTAAAGATTCAGCAGTCATGCTGCATCTTGCACTGAAAGCGTTTTATCCAGCCAAACTTCCATTCCCGCTACTGCATGTAGACACGGGTTGGAAATTTAAAGACATGATTGCTTTCCGTGACAACATGGCAAAAAAACATGGTTTTGATTTGATCGTGCATCAAAACAAAGAAGGAGTCGAGGCAGGCATCAATCCTTTCGATCATGGTAGTTCAAAATATACTGACATCATGAAGACCCAAGGTTTAAAACAAGCCTTAAATAAATACAAGTTTGATGCTGCTTTTGGTGGTGCGCGCCGTGATGAAGAAAAATCTCGTGCCAAAGAGCGTGTCTATTCATTCCGTGATGATAAACATCGTTGGGATCCCAAAAACCAACGCCCTGAACTTTGGAACCTTTACAACGGTAAAGTGAATCAAGGTGAAAGTATTCGTGTATTCCCGTTATCAAACTGGACCGAGTTGGATATCTGGCAATACATCTATTTGGAAAGCATTCCACTTGTGCCACTTTACCTGGCTGCAGAACGTCCTGTGGTTGAGCGTAGCGGTACACTTATTATGGTGGATGACGAACGTATGCCTTTAAAAGAAGGTGAAGTTCCACAAATGAAATCGGTACGTTTCCGTACTTTAGGTTGTTATCCATTAACAGGTGCAGTTGAATCAACTGCAGATACCTTGCCGGAAATTATCCAAGAAATGCTCTTGGCAACCAGCTCTGAGCGTCAGGGTCGTATGATTGACCATGATGAAGCAGGCTCGATGGAGAAGAAGAAGCAGGAAGGCTACTTCTAATTTAATCTCCCCCTAAAAATCTCCCCAAACCCCTCTTTGAGAAAGAGGGGCTTAAAAGTGGAGGAAGTCTCCCTTTTATAAAGGGAGATTTAGAGGGATTCAAAACCGATTTCTAAAGAATATGTGGAGCTTTGGGCAATGTCTCATCAATCAGAACTGATTAGCCAAGATATTTTGGGCTATTTGAAACAACATGAAAATAAAGACCTGTTGCGTTTCCTGACTTGCGGTAACGTAGATGATGGTAAATCGACTCTAATTGGTCGACTGCTTTACGATTCAAAATTGATTTATGAAGATCAATTGCAAGCCGTCACCCGTGACTCGAAAAAAGTCGGTACCACAGGCGATGCACCTGACTTGGCACTTCTGGTAGATGGTCTGCAGGCAGAACGTGAGCAGGGCATTACCATTGATGTCGCCTATCGTTATTTCTCGACTGAAAAGCGTAAGTTCATCATTGCCGATACTCCGGGACATGAGCAGTACACCCGTAACATGGCAACAGGTGCATCGACCTGCGACCTTGCGATTATCTTGATTGATGCGCGTTATGGTGTGCAAACTCAAACCCGTCGTCATACCTTTATTGCAAGCTTACTTGGTATTAAAAATATTGTTGTTGCGATCAACAAGATGGACCTGGTGGACTTCTCTGAAGCCCGCTTCAATGAAATTCAGGCAGAATATGCAGCATTCGTTGCGCAGTTGGGTGATCGTAAACCATCGAACATCATCTTTACGCCAATTTCTGCATTGAATGGCGATAACGTGGTGAACAAGTCCGCCAATACACCGTGGTACACCGGTGAAACGTTGATGGGTACGCTTGAGTCGGTAGAAATTAACCGTACTTCGGCAAAAGCAGATTTTCGTTTTCCTGTGCAATATGTCAACCGTCCAAACCTCGATTTCCGTGGTTTCTGCGGCACGATTGCACTTGGTGATATCAACGTTGGCGATACCGTAACGGCTTTACCATCAGGTAAATCATCAACAGTAAAAGAAATCGTTACTTTTGATGGCAATCTTGAGCATGCTGTTGCAGGTCAAGCGGTGACTTTAACGCTCAACGATGAAATTGATATTTCACGTGGTAACGTATTAATTCGTGCCGATCAAGCGGTTCCAAATATTTCTCGTTCAGTTCAAGCGACTGTGGTGTGGATGGCGGATCAAGCGCTGGTGATTGGCAAGCTGTACAACATTAAGATTGGTACACAGACTGTTCCTGCAAAAGTGACAGCGATTCATTACCGTACCAACGTCAACACACTGGAGAAAGTTCAGGTCGAAAATCTTGAGCTGAATGCGATTGCCAATGTGACTGTTGAATTTGATGCGCCCGTGGTCTTTGACCGTTATCAAGACAGCCGTTATACCGGTTCATTTATCTTTATTGATCGTTTAAATAACGTGACGATTGGTGCAGGTATGGTGGAAGAATCAGTTGAATGGTCTGCACATGATGAGCCTGTGACTGCTGAAGTGCGTGCTGCGCGTTTGGGTGACTGTCTCGGCAAAAGCTTTGGAAAATGCTCAGGCACTTGAAAGTTTATTGATTCAGCAAGGCATCGTGGCAATTGCCAGAGCGGGTCTTGATGTTACACAAGTTGCATTGCTTCGTGAAACAGGTGTGGTGGTGATTACCGATACTGCTGAAGGTACGGACACCACTTTAATTATGGAAGCAGTCGAAGAGCTTGCTGATAAAATTGTAGAATTGGTTCGATTATAAGACTGAGTCGATTTAAAAAACCCGCTGTAAAGCGGGTTTTTTATTTGGATGCTTTTAAGTATGTAAATAATGTGCAGCCGTGTGAATGTTGAACTTTCACTTAAATTTCTTCTCGATATAATACAAATATTGAGGGGTGTTTATGAAAAAAATATTTATTTTAATCGGGTTGTGTTTGGCTTTTGGGGTGGACGCTAAACAGGCGACCAGTACAGATGCAATTAAGCAAAAAATTATCCAGCAGTCGATTGATCGTTATCCGGGGAATTGTCCATGTCCTTACAATACGGCCAGTAATGGCAGTCGCTATGGTAAACGTAGTGCATATAATCGGGCGGGTGGGCATGCACCTTTGTGTTATCCGGAAGATGTCAGTGATCGGATGGTCAAAGAGTATAAAAGCCGTGGTTAATTACCAAGTCCGGATTTTACCGAGGGGTAAAAACGAAATTTTCTCTACAGTTTATCTTCAGATATGTATGCTTCAATTATTCAGAAAAATCAGTTAGGGATTGAGATAGAATCGTCTTTATCTCCGTTAGACTTTTTGCGCCAGCAATCCTTTTAATGATTGTGCCATTTTTAAAAATCAGCGTAGAAGGCAGGCCATAAACATGATAGCGCAAGGTTAATACTGGAGATTGGTCGATATTTACTTTGCCAAATTTGATTTCGGGCTTGCTTTCAGCATATTGCGCTGCCAGTTCATTAAAGACCGGAAAATTCTGAATACAAGGCTTACACCATTCGGCATAAAAGCGAATGACTGCAAAACCTTCGAACCATTCAAAATTACTGTAATTATTCTCGTTATACTCAATGATCTCGCTCATATCCATCTCCTATCAATTTTTTGAATAGTGACTTGATTATACATAAGTCCGACTTGGCTTCATTCCTCAGCTTAACTATGTTCAAATAAAGCCAAGTATCTTGAATATTCAATAAGCAGGGAAATATATGTCACAAGCAAGCATGCAACAGATTATTATTATAGAACCGGGTGATATCGATAAATTGGCTTATGAAACGGTTGCGATCCCCGAAGCCAAAGCAGATGAAGTTCTGGTGAAAGTCCATGCTTTCGGAATTAACCGTCCAGATATTTTGCAACGTCAAGGTTTGTATCCAATGCCAAAAGGCGTAACACCAGTCCCGGGTCTTGAAGTCGCGGGTGAAGTGATTGCAGTCGGTGCTGAGGTAAGCCAGTTTAAAGTTGGTGATAAAGTCTGTGGCTTGACCAATGGTGGTGGTTATGCAGAATATTGTGTCGTACCAGAAAGCCAGACCTTGAATATTCCGGAAGGTGTAAGCTTTACACAGGCGGCAGCCATTCCTGAAACCTTTTTTACCGTGTGGGCCAATGTGTTCCAGATGGGGCAGGCCAAAGCAGGCGAAACCGTGCTGATTCATGGCGGGAGCAGCGGCATTGGCACTACTGCTTTAATGTTATGTAAAGCACTCGGAATCAAAAGCTTTGCGACTGTCGGTACGGATGACAAGGTTGCAGCTATTTCAGAGTTAACTTATGCGATTAACTATAAAACGCAAGACTTTGAGCAAGTGATTAATGAAGCAACTGACAATGGCGGGGTCGATGTCATTCTGGATATGGTGGGTGGGCCATATTTAGAGCGGAACCTGAATTTGCTGCGTCGTGATGGACGTCTGGTGTATATCGCCTTTTTGGGCGGTCGTAAAGCCAAAGAGGTTAATTTAGGTCCTATCATGATGAAACGTCTGACCATTACGGGTTCGACCATGCGTGCACGTACTAGGGCTGAAAAAGCTGAAATTGCACAAGGTCTCAAAGAACAAGTGGCACCGTTATGGGCGAAAGGTGAATGTCTGCCTATGATTTATAAAACTTTCAAGTTTGATCAAATCCAAGATGCACATGCAGCCATGGATACCGGGGAGCATGTCGGTAAAGTGGTGGTTGAAGTAATTTGATCGAATGTGATCGAGTCAAAAAATACCAGTGATTTCACTGGTATTTTTTTGGTTTTAAATAAAAATTTAACAATAAAAAATGTATATTATTTTGAATAAAAGTTAAAAAATAACAACTATGCGACACAACCTGTCAAGAATGATAGGTAAATTGCACTCATAGATAATTCCGACTAAAAGATTCAACATTCACATGAATATGAGATGGAAAAATATATGAAAATTATTTCAGCACCTTATAGTCCTAAACATGGTTCAAAAGCGTTGGGGCGTATTCATAAAATGATTATACGCGGGACAATCACTTGGGCAAAACTACATGAATTATATGGTGCGATGTTGCATCTGGAGCGCTATGTGGAAAGATTAACCACCCAGAATAGTCATTCAGGTCAAAAACGATCCAGAAAATCTAAATAAGCAGTGATATTTTTATAGTCAATAGATAACGAGGACTTTATATAGATAAATGCCTTAGACTTTGTCCTAATATTACTCACTTATTGAGATTGAGTATAATTAATTAAATATTGAGCTATA
>SMEP01000038.1_pt1 | contig 30813 bp, 31 predicted proteins | sample 2456231 | NCBI WGS metagenome assembly SMEP01 (sample SAMN10132595, study PRJNA489261) | soil metagenome | isolation source: day1 control-silty clay loam soil ammended with raw manure from dairy cow... | place: USA | collected 2015-05-15
CGTCGCCTTTTACTTTTTTATCGTAACTATTTGTAACTACTTAAACAATTTCTGTCCAGCCGTCTTGTTGGTTAATTTTGCGGGCTTTCATTAATGTACCTAATGCACGTTTGAATGCACCTTTACTCATGCCAAACATTTCATCGATTTCTTCTGGTGTTGATTTATCGCTAAATGGCATTTTGCCGCCAACACTTTCTAAGTAAGCAAAGATTTTTTCAGCATCCTCACCTAAGCGTTCATGCTTGCGTGGTAAAAATGAACCGTTTAATGAGCCATCTTCTTTTACATCGATAATACGAACGCTTACTTCTTGACCTAAGCGCGGCTCAGCCTTCATTTCTGATTCGTGTACAAAAATACGATATGGTACTTCTACACCAAGTAAGAATGAACCAACTGGTAATAAACGATACGGGCGTGCTGTAATCGTTTTGTTGAACATTTCTTCTGTTGCCGCTTCGTACATTTCATTTACTTTTTCTTCTGTCGCTAAACGACCGAATAGATCGCCATTACGGTCTGTACGTAATGTCATGTATAATTGGTCGCCCGCTTCTGGCCACACTTCATCGATTACTGGTAGGTCCTCTGCACGTACAAGCACTTCACGAGAAGTCCCGATGTCACAGAACGCCCCTTCTTTTGTTACCTTTAATACGCGTGCAAAGCCGTAATTTGCCTCTGTAATATGTGGTACGGCTGTCGTTGCTTGTAATTCCCCGCGACGATCTGTATATAAAAATACTTGAACTGTATCGCCGATTGTAATGCTTTCTACTACATCTGAAGCATTAACCGGAATTTCAATATCACCATTTGTTAAAATATAGCGTGATCCTTGTTCCTCTAATACCGTTAAGCTAACTACTTGTCCTGATTTCATTAATTGATTCATATTGCTCTCCTTTTTCCTGTCAATCATTACATACTATGATTTGATTTCATTTCTTCTAGCTTCTTTGTCAATTGAGGCTCATCTTCTAACAGTTGTACAAGATCGGCAATTCGATCGATTGAATTCCAGCTTAAATGATGCTCAATACCCTCTACATCATTATAAATACGTTCTTCATCGACCCCAATCAAACGTAAAAATTGCTCTAACAGCTCATGACGTTGCACAAGTCGCTTCCCTAATTTTTGCCCTTTTGGCGTTAATGTTAACCCTCTATATTTTTCATAAACTAAATATCCATCTTTATCTAACTTCTGCACCATTTTTGTAACCGAGGAAGGTAGAACAGATAAAGCTTCTGCAATATCGGACACTCGAGCATATCCCTTATGTTCAATTAATAAATAAATTTGTTCGATGTGGTCCTCCATGCTAGGTGTTGGCATAACTGTTCCCTCTCTTTCCAATTGCTCTTTTAAGTGTACTACAACTTTATACAAAAAGTTAACTGAAAAACTGCCAGACCGAAAAAAGAGGTTATTCAAGTTTCAATAAGCACTTGAATAACCTCTTTCACTTTCATAGTTAACTTTTAAAATTTGTAAAACATCTAACGCTTTCGCCACGGAAAAGAGTTATCAATTTTAAACAAGTTTAAAAGGATCTCTCTTTATTAATGGCTTGGATATCGATTCACGACATGAAGCGCGCGAATAATTTGCCTGTTAATCTCTTCAATACTTTCAGGTGTGTTTAACTGTTTGAATACCGCATCTCGCGCCTTTTCTGAAGCCACATAGCGTGTTGGCAACGCATTTAAAGCGATTGCATTAACATCCATTTCGCATTGCTCACAATGACAAAATGTTTGATATTCAACACCATGAAGTAAGAAGCTAACTAGTCCTCGGACAATTTCTTCGGTGACATTCACTAATTTCACTTTTGCCATCTCTATCTTTCGCCTCATTTAACTTCTGTTTTATCTAATTAATCATATAACGTTCCTCATAATAACTCAAGATTATATAAATCTAAAATCAAAATTTCCCTCAAAATAAAATACTCAATCATGCATTTATTCTCATCTTTAATTACTAAAAGGTCATTTTATTACTAGTATTCAACAAAATTAACCCATGAAAAATAACAAACACGCTTGTGCAAAGTTTACTCACATTTTCATAGCAAACTGAAAATAAAAAAACACCAAATAAAAACTTAAGCAGCCTCAAAGTAAATGAGAGGCTGCCTAAGAGTTATTTTGCTTTTAGCACTAGGTCGTAGCGCGTATGAATATCGCCATTGATGTTTGTTTTGTGATAACGACCGTAAGCCCAATTTGAGATTTGATTGTCGTACCATTTTGACTTCACATGACCGCTTTGGCCTGGACCGACAATATGATAGGCTGTCGATAAATTATCTAAGTCTACAGCGAAGCGCCATGATGCACCATGGATTACATTACCTTTACCATCTTCTGCTGCTGCTTGAACGGTTACACTTGAACCGCCAACCGCTACTTTTTTAGGATTCAAGTAATCTGCTAAGAAATCATTTGCACTTGCAAGTGGCGAGTTGAATGTTAGCTTATTATAGCTACCCCACTTCCATTTTGAAACGGCTGTACCAAATTTCCCTTGGATTTTTGTTACGGCATCTTCAAAGGCTGTGTACACAAACGAATCAAGACCGCCTTCTTCTTTAATCCATACACCTTCGTTTCCAGCATATGCATCACGTAGCATTTGGTCGGTAATTTGTGATTTACCAGGCATCATTTTATAAACGTCCGCTGGCATTGCATCTTCAAATAATGCCTTTTCCATGTTTTCGATTAAGAAATGATACACAAGTGGTGCGCCTTGATCTTTGTCATCATAGTACTCCCACTCTTCTAGTAATGTCACAACTTTCGCGTACTTACCTTCTGTATCTTGTGCTTTAATTGTATCTAGTAAGCTTGGTAAAAACTCTTGTGCGTGTAAGTTTTTCTTGTCCATTTGCATCGCTTTCATATCATTTAGCGTCATTTTTAATTGTTCACCTGTTGTTTCATCATAAGCAGGTGTTTCAATCATTTCAACGATGCGCTCATAGCGATATGGCTGCGCCCAAAGGTTTGAAATGTGGTAAGGATATTCCTCGCCAATAATTTCGTTATTTGCTGTAGCGATATAGCCCTCTTCTGGGTTAATGACTGTTGGTAATTCATCGAATGGAATATAGCTTTCCCAGCCGTAATCAGAAGAGTTACCCGGTACTGGTAATGCGCCTGTACCTTGTTTACGAATCGGCACTAAACCGTTTGCTTTGTACGCAATTGTGCCGTCTTGTGATGCGAATACAAAGTTTTGTGCAGGTGCTTTAAAGTCTTCAAGCGCTGTTTCGAACTCTTCCCAGTTTTTCGCTTTGTTGAAGCCTAAAATCGCACGTAGCTCTTGTGTTGACTGTAGTGCTGTCCACTGCATTGAAAACTGCTCTTTTACCTCTGTATCTTTTAACATAATGTTAGAAATAATCGGGCCGTGACGTGTTTCTACGACTTCAAAGTCTACTGTTTTGCCGTCTTTTACGTTAATTGGCTCCTGGCGAACTGTCGCATCTTCCCACTGACCGTCATATTCAAATTGATATGGGTTTTCTGGATTTGGTACTTCGATATATAAATCTTGCACATCTGGGTTTACGTTCGTTACACCCCATGCAACTTCTTCGTTATGCCCTAAAATAATTCCTGGAATCCCCGCGAAAATTACCCCACTGACATTTTGTTCAGGTGATTGTAAGTGCATTTGGTACCAAACTGATGGTGAGCTCAGACCTAAATGTGGGTCATCTGCAAGTAATGGTTTGCCTAACTTTGTTAGCTCTCCACCAATTACCCAGTTGTTACTACCATTAAATTCTGATGGTAAGTAATCTGTTGTAAACGCTGTTGCAACATTTGTTTCTAAGTTTAAGTTTGCTTCAATAATTGATTTTGCGTTTTCTGGATACTCAATAAATAGCTCTTTTGCTTGTTCTTCCGTGTAGTTTTGTAATGCCCAAGAACGGAATGCCTGCTGATTCCAGTTGCCACCTAAATCGTAGGCCATATATTTACCAATTGTTAATGAATCGATTGGTGTCCATGGCTCTGGTTTATAGCCTAATAATTTAAATTCATAGGATAGTTTGCTTGTGCCACTTACTTCGTCGATGAACGCATTCACGCCTTCAGCAAACCATTCTAAAATTTGTTTTGAATCTGCATCATAGTCTTTCCATGAAAGTTCTGCTGCCTGACGTAAGCTAAATGTACGGAAATATTTATCCGTTTCTACTGCCGATGCGCCAACAACTTCCGCTAATGTACCGCTCGCTTGACGACGTGCTAAATCCATTTGGAATAGACGGTCCTGTGCTTGTACATAGCCTTGTGCACGATAAAGATCTTCTTCTGATTTTGCTGTAATATGCGGAACGCCTACGCCATCACGTGTTACTTCGACATCGTCATCTAAAATGCTAACAAGCGCTTCACCTTCAATTAAAGGCTTCGAGTTTGATACATACATATGTAATCCGGCCATTGCGACACCACCTAAAATGATGACCACACCAATCGCCCAAATAACAACGTTCATCCATTTACGCCATGTTGGCTTTGCTTTTTGTGCCATAAAATCCACCTCTTTATTTATTAGATTCGTCTGTATTTATATTGATCGAGCAGCATTACGCTAATCTGTTCCTCTATCTTACACCGTTTTTAATTTTAATACGATAGGGCAATGATCGCTACCTAAAACTTGTGCATGAATGGATGATTCCTCTACTTGTGCTACTAAGCGATTCGAAACAATAAAGTAATCAATACGCCATCCAATGTTGCGCTCACGTACTTTGTTCATATAAGACCACCAGGTAAAATGATCGGTTTCGTTCGGGTGTAACGTGCGGAACGTATCGGTAAAGCCACTTTTCAGTAATTCGGTCATCTTGCCGCGCTCTTCATACGTAAAGCCTGAGTTACCAATATTTGATTTCACATTTTTAATATCCAGTTCCTCATGTGCGACATTTAAATCCCCACAATAAATGACGGGTTTTATTGCATCAAGTTCCTTTAAATACAAGCGCATCCGGTCTTCCCACAATAAACGTTCTTCTAGTCGCGTTAAATCACGCTTGGCATTTGGTACGTACGCATTTACTAAATAGAAATTTTCATATTCTAATGTTAATACACGTCCTTCATCGGCCGCGACTTCATTTTCCATGCCGTAAAATACCGCAAGTGGCTCATGCTTTGTAAAAATAGCCGTACCTGAATAGCCCTTTTTCACCGCAGAGTGCCAATATTGATAATAGCCCTCTAGCTGTAGATCAATTTGTCCCACCTGGCACTTTGTTTCTTGAATACAGAAAAAATCGGCATCCACTTCATCAAAATACGTTAAAAAGCCCTTTGTGACACAGGCACGAATGCCATTTACATTCCAAGAAATAAGCTTCATGTTGTTCTCCTTCTTTAACATATGCGTAAATGTTTGTTCATATAAACAATCACCCGCGTCAAAAACACGAGTGATTGTTTGTAATTCCATGTTATTCGTCTTCACCAACGATTTTTACTTCCATTTCTAACTCAATAGCAAACTTTTCTTTCACGACACGTTGTACCATTTGAATCGTTTGAATATAATCTGTTGCCGTAGCATTGTTCTTGTTCACAATAAATCCAGCATGCTTCGTTGATACTTCTGCACCGCCAACACCTTTACCTTGCAGCTGGCTATCTTGAATTAATTTCCCTGCAAAATGACCTGGTGGGCGTTTGAACACGCTCCCTGCTGACGGATATTCAAGCGGCTGCTTTGATTCACGTTGGAATGTTAAATCCGCAATTTTTTCATCAATTTGCTTTTGGTCGCCTGGTGCTAACTCAAACGTTGCTGATAGTACATAGTAGCCATTTTTAGCAATAATACTTTTACGGTACGCTAATTCTAGCTGTTCGTTTGTTAATTCAAGTACTTGGCCTTCTTTTGTTATCACTTTGCATAACACAACGATGTCCTTAATCTCGCCACCGTATGCCCCTGCGTTCATCGCCATGGCACCACCAATTGAGCCCGGAATACCACAGGCAAATTCAAAGCCCGTTAAGCTGTTTGCTGCTGCTTGTTTTGACACTTCTTTTAATAACGCGCCACTTTGTGCATACACGGTTGTGCCGTTGATGCGTGTTTCGTTTAATAATGAAAAATGCACGACAATGCCGCGCACACCGCCATCACGCACAACCATGTTCGATCCATTACCTAACATCAGTAGTGGTACATTATTTTCATATGCATACTTAATAGCTGCAACGGCTTGTTGTTCGGTTTCTGGCATGACGAAAACATCGGCAAGACCGCCTAATTTTGTCATTGTATATTGTTTTAACGACTCATTTGTCTTTATATTTGCTGCTGGGACCCACTGTAATAAATCATTTGCCCATTTTTCAATCGTCATAAATAATAAGTTCCTTTCTCATGAAGCTTGATACCTTTTCTAGTATCTGTTTTTAGCGCTCGATTTACAAGTAAAATACGACACGTCACAGCCAATTTTTCGCCCAAGTTTCAATTTCTCGGACTGCCTGCTCTAGTGAAAGGCCTTTATCCGTTAAATTGTACTCGACTCGGATTGGTACTTCTGAATACACTGTACGTACCACAATCCCCTCTTTTTCAAGCTCCTTTAAGCGTTCTGATAATAAACGTCCACTTATCGGCAATGCTGATTCAATTGCATTAAAACGCTGTGGCCCTTCTAATAGTTGATAAATAATCAACGCCGTCCAACGCTTCCCTACAAGCTCCATCGCTTTTGATAACCGTGGACATAAAGTAGTTTCCTTCATATTTTCCACCTCATATTAAAACAAATAATCATTTGTTTATTTTTTAAATTCTTCTCTATATATTAGCACCTTTCTCTAATTACGAAAAGTAAGTAGCTTACTCTCAAGAAAGGTGCTTTAGCCTAGACACTGCTATGACATTAAAATTTGATTCTCTCTTATCTATTGCCAAAAATTCATTGTAATATAAACCCATATATTTTATGATAAAAATAGAAAATTGTTGAAAATACGAGGTGACTTTTATGACGACCTATACAATCGATACGGTCCATTCTTCTGTTAACTTTACAATCAAACATATGATGATCACAAAAGTTAGTGGCACATTCGATTCATTTTCTGCTCAAATCCAAGCTGAAGATATCGAAACATTAAAAAATTCAATGATTCGCTTTGATTTAGATGTAGCAAGTGTGAATACACGTGATGTTTCAAGAGATAATCATCTCGTTTCAGCCGACTTTTTCCATGCAGACCGATTTCCTAAAATGACGTTTGTTCAAACTTCTGTCGAAAAAGTAAATGAGCAACTGAAACTTCACGGCGATTTAACAATCAAAGGTGTAACAAAACCGGTTACATTTAATGTTACCTATACCGGTCATGTGAAAAGCCCATGGGAAGCTGAAGCATACGGCTTTAGCTGTTCAACAACGATTAATCGTAAAGATTTTGACTTAACGTACAATGCCGTTATTGAAACGGGTGGCTTATTAATCGACGAGCTTGTAACAATAAATGTAGAACTTCAATTAAATATACTTAGCTAAATGAAAAAAGGTCACCCGCTATGTGCGAGTGACCTTTTTTCCTATCTATAATTAAGCAGTTACTGTCGCTAATTTTTGCGCTACTGCTTTTACATTTTCTAATCCTGTCGCAATGATTGTTGGTGCATTAGCACTGTCAGCTGCGTGACCTTCAATAATTACTTCACCGATTTTTTCCATACCGTAAACGCCGCCGATTACGTTGTTGATGTAGTTAACTGCCATTTCCATTGAAGACATTGCTGGATTTGAGTAGTTACCACCACGAGCGTTTAATACGATGTATTTTTTATCGTTCATTAAGCTTACTAATTGACCTTGCTCATTGTATTTGAATGAGTAGCCAGCGCCGTAAGTGTAATCAATGAATGATTGTAGGGCTGCTGGAATTGTTTGGTTCCATAATGGGAATGCAAATACTACTACTTCTGCAGCGTCTAAAGCTGTACGTGCTTTGTTCATTGAATCAAATGAAGCTTGCTCCATAGCTGTTAACGCTTCACCGTTTTGTAATTTACCGAAAGCGTTAAATAACTCTTGGCCGAAGTATGCTAGGTTTTCTTCAAATACGTCAAAAGTAGATACGTTTAAGCCTTCTACTGTTGCTGCTTCTGCGATAAATGTTTCATACATTTTTGTTGAAATCCCGTCTGGACGGTTGTTTGCTCTTACTACTAATACGTTTGTCATGTTGTTAAATCTCCCTATCTATCTGTTATTTATCTTAATATTATTTATCTCTATTAAAAACATCTCTAATTCAAAGTACTTTTCTATAATAAAAGAACAACCGCAAAAAATCAACACGATTGCTCTCATACTTTTGACCGAATTTAAATTTCACACGACTCGTCAGTACAAGTTGCTCCCGTACCACCTTGCATTTTTAGTGGTTTACGTAAGCCCGCTTCCTCTGCCGCCTTTGTGATTGTATCTTCAAAAACCTCTTTTGGCTGTGCACCTGAAATACCATATTTTTGATCAATAACAAAGAATGGTACACCGCGTACACCTAGCTGCTGCGCAATTGCAATGTCCTGCTGCATATCCTGTAAATAGTCCTCACCAGCTAATACTTGCTGTGCCGCATCACGTGATAAGCCGACTTCTTCGACTAATGTTAACAACACATCCGATTGGCCGATTAATTCGCCTTCTGTGAAATAGGCTTTTAGCACACGCTCTGTATAGGCTTTTCCCTTGCCTTGTGATTCCGCCCATTTTGCTAAACGGTGTGCTTTTACCGTATTGGCATTTTTCATATCCTCGAAGTTAAAATCTAAGCCGACTTCTTTTGCGCGCATCGCAATGCCGTCACTCATCTTTTTCGCTTCTTCGATAGACATGCCGTATTTTTGAGATAGGTTTTCAAGTACGGAACCTGCTGCATCTTCTGGTGTTGTTGGATCTAGTAAAAAGCTTTTATATTCTACTTCAATCGCATCCCCGTATCCTAAACCATCTAATGCGATTTCTAATTGCTTTTTGCCAATATAGCAAAATGGACAAACGTAATCTGACCAAATTTCAATTTTCATCGTTTTCCACACTCCCTTGTTTTCATTGTAATAACTCTCTTTCAAAAAGTACATTTATGCGTCCTTTGTATAACCCCCCCTTCTTTCGACCATATTAAAAAATAAAAGGTGATATTTTGAAACAATCGCTTTGGCTTTCAGATAAACAGGATTTTTCTGCTTCGTCTATTCAACAATCAACAAGCTGTGATGTCTGTATCGTTGGTGGCGGAATCAGTGGTATTTACAGCGCGTATGTATTAGCAAAACAAGGATTTTCCGTTGTGCTTGTCGAGGCTTTGCCAAACTTTGCACACGGGACAACCGCCTATTCAACCGGAAAATTGACTGTGCAGCACTCACTCATCTATTCAAAGCTGTCATTAGAAGATGCACAGCGCTATTACAAAGCCAACCGGCGAGCGATTGAACAAGTAACCGAACTCCATCCATCGAGCCTTGCTAGTGCCACTTCGTACTTATATACAGCAACAGCGCAAGGAAAAGAGCAGCTTACAAACGAAGCACAGCGCTACAAAGAACTCGGTATCCCATTTGTCGCAACAAATGAAACGGAACTTTCCATCCCAATCGAATTGGCCCTTGGTATCAAAAATGAGGCGCAAATGAATCCAGTCGAATTTACCAATCACTTTGCACACCTTGCTCGTAAACAAGGGGCACAGCTTTTTAGCAGTACACGCATTACAAAGGTTGATGTGAAAAATCGTGTGTTGCAAACCGAAAACACGCACACAATCCAATACAAAAAGTTAATTTTATGCACGCATTATCCAATCGAGTCCATGAAAAATTTGACGATGTTAAAACTACAAATTAGCCGCTCGTATTTAACAGCAACGAAATGCTTTGAATTATTAAAAGGCCAATATTTAAGTATTGATACCCCTGGACGCACAATCCGAACGGCGCTTATCCAAGATGAACCTTATTTTATTTACGGCGGCTTTTCACATTCGGCCGGTACACATAACGAGATTGATTATTATGAAGCACTCAAACAAGAAACGCATTCGATTTTTGATTTACCCGAACCTGATTATTTATGGGATGCACAAGATATGATGACCTTTGACCAGGTACCCTATATCGGACAAGTAAGCCCCTCAGATGATTCGCTCTTTATTGCTACAGGCTTTAATAAATGGGGCTTATCGTCTTCGCTTGTTGCAGGGCAACTGCTAAGTGACCTTTTAAAACAGGAACACAATGAAGCAAGCGCGCTATTTTCACCGAGCCGTACCAATTTCGGCAAGGAGCTGTACTTTATGCTGCAAACAGGCGGCTTTATTACAAAAGAGTTCGTAAAGGGCTACCTATCAAGAATGGATGCCCCGCGCTGTACGCATTTAGGTTGCAAAACGAAGTGGAACGCTGCCGATGACACATGGGACTGTCCATGCCACGGCTCCCGCTATAATAAAGACGGGCAGGTTATTGAAGGTCCAGCAGTTTACCCATTAAAAATCAAAAAAACCGGCGATTCCTCGTAAGGAATGCCGGTTTTTTTTACGTTTATTATTTTAATCCTTCTGTTAACACAGGAACGATTTGTTTTTTACGAGACACAACGCCTGGTAATGCAATACGGCCGCCTACAACTTCTGCGCCGAATGCTTTTGCTGCAGCTTCTGCTACTTGACCAGCTGCTACTGCAGTTGAATCGTTGTTTAAAATATCTGTTACAACGAAGAAGAATAAATCTAAGCCATTGTCTGCTACATTTTTGTTTAATAGATTTTCTAGCTCTGCTTGACGACCTAATACGTCTTCAATATCTACTGCGTTTACTTGTGCAACCGTTGCTTTGTATCCGCCAAACTCGAAGCCTTTTGCGTCTAATGATAATAAATCTTCTAATGATTTATCTGAAAGGTCAGCACCTGCTTTTAGCATTGCTAAACCGTAATCAGCTGCATCTACACCAGCGATTTTCGCTAACTCTTCGCCCGCTTTCACGTCTTGCTCTGTGCAAGTTGGTGATTTGAATAATAATGTATCCGATACGATCGCTGATAACATTAAACCTGCGATGTTTGCAGGGATTTCTACGTTATGTTCTTTGAATAATTTATTTAAAATCGTTGCTGTACAACCAACTGGCTCTGCACGGAAATATAGTGGATCTGCTGTTTGGAAGTTCGCAATACGGTGGTGATCGATGACTTCAGTAATTTGAACGTCTTCGATGCCATCAGCCGATTGTTGGAATTCGTTGTGGTCTACTAAAATTACTTGTGCTGCTTCGTCTTTTACGTTGGCGATTAAGCGAGGTGCCGTAAAACCGAATTTGTCTAATGCAAATTGTGTTTCGTTGTTTACTTCACCTAAACGTACTGCTTCTGCATCTACACCTAGTTGTTGTTTTAAGTAGGCATAAACGATTGCCGATGTAATTGTATCTGTATCTGGATTTTTATGTCCGAAAATTACTGTTTTACTCATGAATAGAGCCTCCTATAGAAAATGCTTTTCGCTTATCATTTTAACATAACCCTGTGAAGAGACAAATAGAAGTTTTCTTGTATATTTTTGGCCAAAAGTCTATAATTCTTATTAATTTTATGACATTTTTAATGAATATGTTATACAATAGGCTTTGGAAATGAAAAGAAATGAGGAATTACTAAAATGAAAAAAATGGAAAAGAAATATATTCCATTGGCACAATTTTTTGAAACGTGTACGCAAAGTACATTTACGCTTACATATCAAGAAATTCAAAATATTATGGGTCATGAATTACCAAATGCAGCATACTTAAATGTTAGCTGGTGGAAAAAAACAAAAGCTCCTTCTACACACTACTTCGCTTGGATTAACCATGACTATTACGTTATTAATGTCACATTAGGGATTTCGGTTACATTCTCATGTGCTGAACAAGAAGAAGCAACCGACGAAAAACCTCAAAACACCTATATTACGCGTGCCATTGAAGCCAATGATGCTCGTGCTTATATCAATTTACAAGAAGAGTTATTTACGCAATCTTCATTTTGTTATTACACACCTGAGGAACGTAATTTAACGGTACAACAAGTACGTAAAACAATTACGGAGTGGCGCAAGGAAAAAACAAGCACCGTGCTCCTATGTATTTATAACGGACAATTTGCAGGCTATGCAAAAATGCTCGGTAATACCGCCTCTCGTACAAAGCATATTGCAAATGTACGCATCGCGATTCACGCTGATTTCCAACAAAAAGGTCTTGCAACGGTTCTTTTAAAAGAAGCAGAAAAGTGGGCATATACAAATGCCATTTCTCGTCTAGAAGCAAGTGTTACAACAACAAACACAAACGCCCAAAAGCTGTTCGATAAACTGAACTACAGCAAAGAAGGTACACGTGCACAGGCAATCAAAATCGATGAGCAATTCGTTGATGAAGTACTCTATAGCAAAATTTTAGTTTAAAAAAAATCGTAAAGGTTCCTTATAACCTTTACGATTTTTCCTTTTTAAAAGATAAGAAAGTCTATAATCTTAGCGCTATAGCAGTGTCTAAGCACTTTTCTTAACCAATCACCGTTAATTTCGGTTGGCTACAAGTAGAATTTTTAAACTGCTCATAACGACTTGGCTCTTGTGCGACCGTTGCTTCTACTAAAACATGTAACAATGCAAAAATAGCAATCGTACACGTTGCGCCACCTTCATGCGTAGATGGGACGAATAATACGGTATCTGCAGGTTCTGGTGTTTGTAACGCTTTGTCGCGAATCGCAATAACCTGTACGTTTTTTCGCTTCGCAATTTCTACCGTTGTCGCTACATCCTCGTACTCCTCATCTAGTGAAATAACTACTAATAATGAATCCTCATCCATTATCGCAAGCTGCCTAGCAATGTGATCTGCCTCATGCTGAATAAAAAATACCTGCTCACGTAGCATCATCAAATTATTGTATAGCCAAAAAGCAGCAGGTGCAGATTGTCTAAATCCTAAAAGATGAATTTTCTTGGAGTTGTGTAACAATTGAATCACTTGCTCTACATCGTGCTCTACTAATCCATTGAATGTTTTTGAAATCCCTGATAAATCGCGCTTAACGATTTCTGTACCTAGCTGACTTTTAATTTTTTTGATAGGTAGCGCTTTTTTCACTACCGTCATTTCGCCTTTATCGATTAAATATGCTTTCATTTGATCTTGTAGCTCACTAAATCCGGATAAATCCATCGCATAACAAAAGCGAATCACCGTCGACTCACTTACATCCGCTAAACGGCCAACCTCAGAAGCAATTTGTGTTGCCACGACAGTCGGATTATCGATCACAAATTGGGCAACCTTGCGCTGTCCCTTTGATAATCGAATGTACTTTCTTTTAATATCATCGCAAATACTCAATTTTCTCCATCTTCCCTTCTCTATATAAAATAAACTTTCATTCAGGCTCGCATCTAAATGCCCCCCAAAATTAAAGTGAACTAACAAAGCTGTGTAAATCCCGTGCATAATACCTAATATTAAAAAATACATTAACATGAATATTAATAGAATTCAATGAGTTTTCAGAAAAAACTTTAGTCAACTAAAGAATCGACTTATTTATGTATATAATTGACATAATTTCGTAAAGATTTAAAGAATCCATAGACAATTACTACGTATTTATTATTTCTATTAAAATACTACGAATTAGCACAGTGCATAATGAATGCTTAAAAGGACTCGCTCCTTTCGAAACGAGCCCTTACAACTATTCTAATTCTGTTTGCTTTGTTTCTTTTCCTAAGAACACTACTGCTAGTACCCCGATCACAATCGCAATACAGAAAATTGTAAAGATGTAGCTAATATCATATCCCTTTGTAAGCAGCGATCCGACTAATAATGGTCCGAAAATACCACCGATACGTCCTACTGCCGCGGCCATTCCAGCACCCGTTCCACGTACGATTGCTGGATATTGCTCAGGCGTATAAGCGTACAGGGCACCCCATGCACCTAAGTTAAAGAAAGATAAGAACATCCCTGAAATGAGTAATGACGTGATTGTTTCCGCACCACCAAATACAAACGCACTTGCTGCTGTTCCTAATAAATACGTCACAAGTACAAATTTACGTCCGAATTTTTCAATGAACCATGCCGCTGTAAAGTAGCCCGGTAATTGCGCTAACGTCATAATTAGCACATATTTAAAGCTTGAAATTAAATCGAAGCCTTTTCCTACCATTACACTCGGTAACCATAAGAACATGCCATAATAAGAAAATACTACTGCAAACCATAAAATCCATAGCATCAATGTACTGCGTGCATATTTTTTATGCCATACTTCAGCGATGTTTTGGAAAACTGAACGCTTTTTCGATTCGGCCTTCACCGCAAATTGTGGTGAATCCGGTAACTTCATACGAATATAAATTGCATAAAATGCTGGTATTGCAGTTAATAATAACGCCACACGCCAACCTTCAATTGGCCAAAAGTCTGCTGGAATAACAAAATAAGAAATAAGAGCGGCAATTAACCAACCAGCAGCCCAAAAACTTTCTAACAAGACAACGACGCGACCACGTTCTTCTGCTTTTACACTTTCAGAAACAAGTGTCGATGCAACTGGCAATTCTCCGCCAAGCCCCATCCCTACGAAGAAGCGAAATATTAAAAATGCTACTAATGTTGTTGTAAATGCAGATAATCCACTAGCTACAGAGAATATAATTAACGTCCACATGAAAATTTGTTTACGTCCCACTTTATCTGCTAATATCCCGAATAATAGTGCCCCGACAGCCATACCGATTGAGTTAACCGAACCGATCCAGCCCATTTGACCACTAGTTAATCCCCAATCTACCGCAAGTGCGGCAATAACGAACGAAAGAATACCGACGTCCATTGCATCAAACATCCAACCTACACCAGCAACCCCTAATAGCTTGTTGCGTGATAGCGGCTGTACTTGTTGTTTTTGCTCGGCCATTTTACTTTTCCACCTTCCATGTGTCTTTACACTTGACTTAACACAAATTATCATACATTTGTTTCACGAAAGTGACAACTATTATTTAGCTTGCTGCAACTGCAATCCGTTAATGCTCAAAACGGATGTCACAGATTTATTACAGGCTTTTTCAAGCGCGTTTGAAAAAAACCTAGACGCAATTACGCACAAGCGTTATTGATTTAATTGAATTATTTAGACAATTCTGCATTTCCTATTGAAAAGGGCATGTCATAGGTTTAAAATGTCTTGTATACAAAAACAAATGTTCATCTAGTAAGAACAAAAGGAGCTAACTGGTCTATGTGGAAAGGTCTTATCGAAGAATATAAACAATACTTACCCGTTACAGAAAATACACCTGCTTTATCTTTAAATGAAGGAAATACACCGCTAATTCCATTAGTAAACTTATCAAAAGAGCTTGGCATCGAGCTTTACGGTAAAATCGAAGGCGCAAACCCAACTGGTTCATTTAAGGACCGTGGCATGGTTTTCGCTGTAGCAAAAGCCATTGAAGAAGGCTCTAAAGTTGTTATTTGTGCCTCTACAGGGAACACATCTGCAGCGGCTGCGGCTTATGCGGCTCGCGCTGGCATCCAATCAATCGTTGTTATTCCAAAAGGGAAAGTAGCGCTTGGTAAACTTGCACAAGCATGCATGTACGGTGCAAAAATTATTGAAATCGATGGTAACTTTGACGATGCACTTAATATTGTGCGCAAAATCGGCGAAACTACACCAATCGCACTTGTAAACTCAGTGAATCCATACCGTATCGAAGGTCAAAAAACAGCAGCCTTTGAAATCGTGGATCAGCTTGGTGAGGCACCAGACTATTTATGCATTCCAGTAGGAAACGCGGGTAACATTACAGCGTACTGGAAAGGCTTTAAAGAATATAATGAAGCAAAACAATCAGGTCTTCCTAAAATGTATGGCTTTGAAGCAGAAGGTTCTGCGGCAATCGTTAAAGGTGAGCCAATTGCCAACCCTGAAACAGTGGCAACAGCTATCCGTATCGGTAACCCAGCAAGCTGGAAGTTCGCTGAAGCTGCGCGTGACGAATCAGGTGGTATCATCGATTCAGTAACAGACGAAGAAATTTTAGCAGCCTATCAACTAATTGCAGGGCGTGAAGGTATCTTTGTTGAGCCTGGCTCGGCAGCATCACTAGCGGGTGTCATTAAATCCGTTAAAGCTGGTAAAATCGCTGCAGGTAGCCGCGTTGTTACAATATTTACTGGTAACGGCTTAAAAGATCCTGACACAGCAATGAACGTTTCAACTGTTGACTTAGTATCACTACAAAACGATGAGCAAGAAATCCGCAACTATATCGAAGGCGTATTCAATCTATGAGTAAATGGCAAATCAAAGTCCCTGGCAGCACTGCAAATCTAGGACCTGGATTTGACTCGATTGGACTTGGACTTTCTCTTTACCTAACATTAGATATTACATTACAAAACGAATGGGAATTTGTTCACCTTGGTGAAAATGTTCCTACTGACACAACAGTTGAAACGCATTTAATTTATCAAATTGCCCAACAAGTGGCCATGCAATATAGCAAAGATTTGAAGGCATGTAAGGTGGAAATGACAAGTGAATTACCACTTGCACGTGGTTTAGGTAGTAGCGCTGCTGCAATTGTAGCTGCGATTGAATTGGCAAATATTTTAGGTGATTTAAACTTATCTACACAAGACAAGTTGAATATTTCATCGCAAATTGAAGGCCATCCTGACAATGCTACCGCTTCGGTTCTTGGTGGTTTAACCATCTCTTCAATGGATGAACAAGGAATTGTTGATACCCTACATATTTCTGACGTGGATGCGGCATTTGTCGTGTTCATCCCAGATGTAGAATTAAAAACAGCCGATTCACGTGGTGTGTTACCTGAGGACTTTAAGCGAGGCTATGCGGTACGTGCGAGTGCCAGTGCGAATATGCTGGCCGCTTCCTTAATTGCAAAAGATTATGTACGCATCGGGCGCTATATGGAGCAAGACCTGTTCCATGAGCCATTCCGCGCACAGTTAATTCCAAACTACGCTGAAATTCGCAGTGCGGCGAAACAAGCTGGCGCATACGGGACCGCATTAAGCGGCGCTGGTCCAACACTTATTTCTATCATCCCAACTGCCATTCAACAGCAGTTTGTTGTAGAAATGAAGGCACAGTTCCCATCTCATAAAATTGTGTTAACACAAGCTGACACAGATGGGTCACATGTTGTCGCATCTAAACAAACAACCTAAATTTTTATGTAAGTGTGTTAAAAGTTAATTCGACTTTTAGCACACTTTTTTCATACTAAAGACTGACATTCCATCAATTATGCATACTTTTCCTTAAATGTGGGTATATTAAGTAATCTACACTTTTAAGGGGGTAATCGATATGAAAATTGCTGTCATTGGCGCTGCTGGTAAAGCAGGTAAACATATTTTACGTGAGGCAATCATGCGTAATCATGATGCCACGGCCATTGTAAAAAACCAATCAAACTTACAAGTAACCGACGCTACTGTTATCGAAAGTGATCTATTCCATTTAACAAAAGAACAGATTGAGCCATTTGATGTACTTGTAAATGCCTTCGCCCCGTCACCTGGGGAGGAACATTTACATGTTATAGCTGGTCGGTATTTGATTTCCTTATTAGAAGGCACAACAAAAAAATTATTTGTTGTTGGGAGTTCTGGCTGTCTTTTCGTCAATAAAGAAAAAACACTGCGCTTAATGGACACGGATAACTATCCTGAGGAACTCATTCCAAATGCAAAAGCACAATTGCAAAACTTACAGGACTTAGAACAATCCCCGATTCATTGGACGTTTGTTATTCCTTCCGCCATGTTCGATTCAGACGGTCCGCGTACGGGGCATTATATTACAGGTAAAGAAAAGCTTTTAGTCAACTCGCAATATAACAGCTATATTAGCTATGCTGACTTTGCTGTTGCGTTATTAGATGAAATTGAAAACAATGACCATCACAATATTAGCTTTACCGTTGCTTCTGAAAATGTGACGACAGCTTCGTAATTAAGTAAAAGAACAAAAGCGCTAAAGCGCCCTTTTAGCCTAGACGTAGGTTCAATCTTATAAAAGTTTATCCACAATGCGATAATCTATAATTGCTTCAATAACCAAAAAAGCACAGGAATTTACACTACGTAATTTCCTGTGCTTCTTTATTATGCTAACAGCACTAGACTGACTGCCATAACCGCCATACCTGCGACTAAGCCATAAATCGATGAATGTGCTTCGTCGTATTTCTTCGCTGCTGGCAATAGCTCATCGATCGAGATGAACACCATAATCCCTGCAACTCCAGCAAAAATCACACCAAACATCGTATCCGTCATAAACTGCATTAAAACGAAGTATGCAATGATTGCGCCAAGTGGTTCAGATAACCCTGAAGCAAATGACCATTTAAATGCCTTCATACGCTTGCCTGTTGCATAAAAAATAGGAATGGCTACTGCGATACCTTCTGGGATGTTGTGGATTGCTACGGCAATGGCAATGGCAAATCCGACATTTGGATCCTGTAATACCGACATAAACGTTGCAATACCTTCTGGGAAGTTGTGAATCGCAATCGCTAGTGCGGTAAATAACCCCATCTTCATTAAGCGCTCGGCTTCGATATCATCTTTGCTTAGTGTTTGTGCTCGTTGTACATCTTCAACCGATTTTACTTCATGTGGGTTATTGCCCTTTGGAATAAAGCGGTCAATCACAGCAATTAATAGCATCCCGCCAAAAAAGCCCGCTAATGTCAACCAGTATCCTTTTGTATTACCATGTACATTGACTAATGCATCCTTTGCCTTTACAAAAATTTCAACGAGCGATACATAAATCATGACCCCCGCAGAAAATCCTAATGCAATAGATAAAAACTTTTTATTTGTCCGTGTCGTAAAGAAAGCAATTAAACTACCTATCCCAGTGGCTAGACCGGCAAATAGTGTTAAACCTAACGCTAATAATACATTATCGTCCATATGATTCTCCTTCTTCATTTTACTAATTAGTCTGATTATATTCTAAAAGTTTCCTAGTCACAACTTTTTTCAATAAGGTAACATCTTATGTCACAAACCAACTTTCAGAATAAAAAAAGAATTCCTTAAAATTTAGGAATTCTCTCTGTTAAATTTACGTTCTCGTAGCTCATACCATACCACACAAACGACCAACCATGTATAGCCTAGGCTCCAGCCAGCTAAAACATCGGTTGCAAAATGACGGCTTTCTGCAATGCGTGACAAACCAATTAAACAAGTTAACACGACTGCGGCAATCCAAACAATCGCAGTTTTTTTATGCTGCGTCGTTAATCTTGAAAATAAATACGCTAACATAAATAAATAAAGGATACCCATTTGTGAATGACCAGATGGGAAGCTATACGAGGTTAGCTGTTCGGCAATTTCAGGACGTGGTCGTTCAACAAACGCCTTAATCACTTGATTAATGGTCGTGCCTCCTGCCATCGTTAATACGACAAATAACAACGCGCGATAATTGTGCTCTCGTATCCATAAATAAAAAAATACAATCAGTGTTACGATCACTACAAAAACTGTTTCCCCTATATAATGAAATAGCCCAATAAATTCATTGCCTCTTAATACAGAAGCGACTCGCTCATCAAACGCTACAAAACTTGCTGATGTAAAATTAAATGCTATGACTAAAAAAACAGTGAGTGTCACGAGCGCTAATAGATATGCCCATTTTTTCAATTCTAATTCCTACTTTCCGCTAACAATTACTATTTTGTATTTTACCATATAAAACAAAAAAACTACTCCCCCTAATACATAGAGAAAAGTAGTTTGAAATCGCTTTATTCTACAACTGTGTAGTTACCATGCTCCATTGAAATAACGAACTCTGGCTTTGGTGGTTTGCCGCCATGCTCTTTGATTTTTGCTTTGTGACCTGCAATATGCTCTGGGCTCTTTTCCCAAGCCTTCCATGCCTCTTCTGATTCCCAGCGAACAATCATCACGACTTCTTCTTCACCGCGACGAACATTTTTCACTAATAGCTCGCGCCCGATAAAGCCTTCGCGTTGCTCTAATTTCGATGGGCCTTTATCTGGCTTTTTGCCGAAGCGCTCTAAAATTTTATCCGAATTGCCTTCTGTTACCGTCCACTTACGAATTTGTACGAACATAAAAACGCTCTCCTTTTAAAAAAAGCATGCCTCAAGGTTGAGACATGCTCTGTATTTTGAAATTATTTTAATTCGTTTAAGATTTCATCTAACTTGTCAGACTCAGTAGTTACACCGTTAGAAGAGAAGTACCAGTTTACGCCATCAAGGTAAACGATTTTTCCTTCTTTGTAAGCACGAGTTTGTTTGATGATATCGTTTTCGATGTCAGCTTTGATTGTTTCTACATCAGAAGCTGTACGGTCAATAACTAATAATACTTCAGGATTTACAGAAAGAATTGACTCATAAGAGAAGTCAGAACCGTGTGAAGATGATTTGATATCAGTTGTAGATGGTTTGAAACCAAAGTCATTGTACACGTATGCAAAACGTGATTCTGGACCGTTATCGAAGCCAGAGATTTTTTTGTCGTTGTACATTGCTACTAATGCATTTTCATAGCCAGCAGCTTTTTCTTTCACTTGGTCAACTTTTGCTTGTAAGTTTGCTTTTAACTCTTCCGCTTTTTCTTCTTTACCGAAGATTTTAGCAGCTAAGTCTACTGTTTCGAATACGCCGTCAACATACTTTTCGTTGTCAGAACCGATGAATACTACGTTTGGTGTAATTTCTTTTAATTCTTCATAGTATGAAGCTTGACGACCTGAGATGAAGATTGCATCAGGTTGTGCTGCTGCAACTTTTTCGAAATCGATTGCTTTTAAAGAACCAACATCTGCTACTGAATCATTTACGTATTTTGCTTTAATGTGCTCAGGAATGTTCCCTTTACCACCGTTTGCAGCGATACCCACGATACCTTCAACGCCTAATGCATCAAGTGTATCTAAGAAACCATAGTCGAATACGATAATGTTTTTTGGCGCTTCTTCAAATGTTACGTCACCGAAAGTAATTGATTTACCGTCTTCAGTTTCACTTCCAGTTGATAAAGAAGATACTGTCATTGGGAAAGCTGGAGTTTCTGTTGCTGCAGTTTCTTTGTTATCTGTTGCAGCTTGCTCTGTAGCCGCTTGATCGTTTGTACCTTCTGATTTTTCTTCATCTGAACCACATGCTGCTAACATTAATGTTAATGCTGCTGCCGTTAAAAATTTCCACTTCTTCATATCTACTATTTCCTCCTAATGGATATCACTGAACGATAGTGATAATCGTTTTCATTTGACTAACGTTAGTCTAAAACAACTGGATAAGGTTGTCAACAATTTTCATGAAATTAATATTCATTCTCATTTACTTCCAGAAAATAAATGCATAAGCGAGAAAACTTATACATTTATTTACAACTAGCTATGTGAATTAAAGTAGACGCAAATACGACAGCCGTCCTGCTCTTGAACTGGGATGTGCATGTCATATACATCACGTAGCGAATCTGATGTAATGATTTCATTCGTTGGGCCATCCTTTACAAGACGACCATCTTTAAGCGCTACGATGCGATCAGAATAAACGGATGCGAAGTTAATATCATGCAGTACAATGACAACCGTTTTTCCTAGCTCGTCTACAAGCTTACGTAAGATTTTCATAATTTGAACGGAGTGCTTCATATCTAAGTTATTTAACGGTTCATCTAGTAAAATGTACTCCGTATCTTGTGCAATAACCATTGAAATGAATGCACGCTGCTTTTGACCACCTGATAATTCATCTAAAAATTTATCTTGCATATCACCAAGCGTCATATAGTCAATCGCGCGGTCAATATACTCATCGTCTTCTGGCGTTAAACGTCCCTTTGAATAAGGATAGCGGCCAAATGACACTAATTCACGTACCGTTAAGCGCACATTTAAGTGATTTGACTGACGTAAAATGGCAACGCGTTTTGCAAAATCATTAGATTTCATTTTTTTGACGTTATTTTGATCTAGTAATACTTCACCTGTATCAGCATCCATTAAACGACTTACCATTGATAATAATGTAGATTTACCGGCACCATTTGGCCCGATAAATGACGTAATTGCTTTTGGCTCAATCTTTAATGTCACATTTTCCACAACTGGTTTTTTGCCAAAGCTTTTAGAAAGCCCTTTTATTTCAATCATGCTGCTTTCCTACTTTCCTTCAGTATTAGATAAATAAAGTACAGTCCACCAACAAAGTTAATAATAACACTGATTGTTGTACTTAACTCAAAGACATGCAGTACAAGGAACTGCCCACCGACAAGTGCAATAATACTAATCAAACTTGCACCCGCTATTAATACAGAGTGCTTATATGTCGCAAAATATTGATATGCTAAGTTTGATACGATTAACCCTAAAAACGTAATCGGACCAACTAAAGCAGTAGAGGTTGCAATTAAAATAGAAGATAAAATTAATACTTTTAATACGATACTATCATAATTAACACCGAGGTTCATTGCGTTCTCACGGCCTAACGACATGACATCTAAGTCACGTAACAGGCGGTAGCCATAAATAAACGATGCCCCTAAAATAACGAGCGCTACTAATAAAAGTTCCGTTTTCACGTTCATGAAGCTCGCAAATAAACGAGATTGCAAGGCTTCGTATTCGACTGGGTCAATAATGACTTGTAGGAACGTCACAAAGCTTCCGAGTAAGGTTCCGATAATCATCCCCGCAAGTAATAATAAGAAAATCGGATGCTTGTCTGCACGGAATAAGAAACGATATAAAATCAGTGCAAAGATCACCATCGCTGCGATTGATAAACCGAAGTTTAAATAACGGCTTACTACAAAAATCGATGCCGAGCCTGCAAAGAAGAAAATTACCGTTTGCACCACTTCGTACATTGAATCGACACCCATCATAGACGGTGTGAGTAGTCGGTTATGTGTAACCGTTTGGAACGTAACGGTCGCATAAGCAATCGCTGTCCCTGTAATCATCATGGCTAGTACACGTTCCACACGCTTTGGAAACGCATAGCTAAAGCCACCTTGAATGTTATATAAACAGAAGAGTAATATACAAATAATCGCAATGACTGATAACACAATAAGCTTCGTACTATTTTTTCGCATATGCTTTCCCCCTAAATAACATGACTAAGAAGATCGCACTACCGATGACAGCAACGGTCGTATTCACTGGAATTTCAAATGGATACACAATAATACGGCTAATAATGTCACAGAATAATAGGAACGCAGCCCCTAAGAAAATCGTATGTGGAATCGTTTTACGTAAATTGTCTCCCATATATAAAGAAACTATGTTCGGTACGATTAATCCTAAGAATGGAATAATCCCTACCGTTAATACGACAGTTGTAGAAATAAGCGCGACAAGTACTAAACCAAGATTTAGCACCGTACGATAGCTTAACCCCAAGTTTTTGGCAAAATCTTCACCCATGCCGGCAACTGTAAATTTATTCGCATATAAATACGCCAATAAAATCGCTGGCACTGCTACATATAATAATTCGTAACGGCCTGAAACAACAAGCGTAAAGCTTCCTAAGAAGAATGTATCCACGCTTTGCATAACGTCTGCTTCATAGGCGATAAACGTAGAAATCGCGCCAATAATATTCCCGTACATAATCCCGATTAGCGGAACGAAAATCACGTCCTTGAATTTAATACTTTCAAGAAGACGCATGAAAATCATCATACCAATCAAGGCAAAGGCAAAACTAAATAGAATTTTCTCCATATAGCCTACACTTGTGAAAAATACCATTGATACAACAATACCTAGCTTAGCAGCGTCAAGCGTACCCGAAGTTGTCGGTGATACGAACTTGTTACGACTTAAGCTTTGCATAATTAAACCTGAAATACCCATCCCTGCCCCAGCAAGTAAAATCGCCATTAATCGCGGCACTCGACTCATTAAGAAAATTTGTGTCTTATCTGAATTCCAGTCCAATAAATCAGACGGCTTAATGTCGATGGCCCCGATAAATAGTGATACAAAGGACAAGATGATGGTTGCTACAACAAGCACCCAAAGTCTCATATTACTCTCCCACTATTCTCTATATTTTATCTATCATCACATTCTCATTGAAAATGAGAATCACTTTCTTTCATTATTATATAATTGCTAATAATTAAAATCAAATGCCCTTTAAATAACTGGAATTTCATTAGAGGACAAATAAAGAGAATCCTGTTTTTTCAAGCATTATCTACTTTAACGAAGTTAAATAATGTATTTTATATTTAACTCAAAATAAAAATGACTACGTAATTTTCATACGTAGTCACGTTCATTTTATATAGAAAAAACACGCTTGTTGATCGTGTATTTTTCAAGTGTCTTACGGTTCACTTCATAGCCTAGACCTAGTGTTGTCGGCACGGTAATGTACCCGTCATTCACCATTACTTCAGGTTTAATCAGATCCTCATCCCAGTAACGGCTCGATGCGGCGGTATCGCCGGGCATCGTGAAATTCGCAAGACTTGTTAATGCCACGTTTTGTGCGCGGCCAATCCCTGCTTCAAGCATGCCACCACACCACACGGGAATATTTTTTTCCGCGCAGTAATCGTGAATACGCTTCGCTTCACTAATGCCACCGACACGCGCAATTTTAATGTTCACCACACCGCATCCGCCCACTTCAATCGCTTTGCGTGCATCGTCTAGTGACGTAATGCTTTCATCTAAGCAAATTGGTGTGTTGATGTGTTTTTGAAGCTTAGCATGATCAAGAAAATCATCATAAGCAAGTGGCTGCTCAATCATCATTAAATTGAATTCATCCAGCTGCTTTAACAGCGCCAAATCTTCTAATGTATACGATGAATTGGCATCTGCCATAAGCGGGATATCGGGATACGCTGTACGAATCGTACGGAGTAGCTCGATATCTTTGCCTGGCTTAATTTTCACTTTGATACGCTTGTAGCCCTCATCTAAAAAACGCTGGATTGTAGCAATTAACGCGGCATCTGTTGGTTGAAGGCCAATACTAATCCCAACCTCGATTTTTGGTCGGCTACCGCCAAGCACCTGTGCTAACGATTTATTTTGCTTTTGGGCATAAATATCCCACACAGCCCCTTCAATCGATGCTTTCGCCATTTGGTTGCGGCGAATCGGGCGGAGCAGTTCATATACGTCATCAGGATGCACAATTTCTTTCCCTAACAATGCCGGAATTAAAAAATCCTCCAGCATATGTAGCGATGTTTTGAGCGTTTCCTCCGTATACGAAGGCTCTTCAAACGCAACGCCCTCTCCCCATCCGATTACACCGTCTTCATCCTTCACCTCAAGCACAATGAATTTCTTGTTTTGCATCGTACCTAAGCTTGTTGTAAAGGGCGTTTTCATTTTCATTTCAACTTCATATAAGACTACTTCAACTAATTTCATTACATACTCCTATTACAGAGCAAATAGCGAGCGTTTTACAAGTAAGTAATGGCTAATGTTTTCATCCTTTTTTAGTAGATGTATGATTTTATAGCCCTGATCAAACATTTCCTGCAACAAATGGCGTGTTTTATAGCGCCAATCTTCCGCTAATGCAGGGCTTTCAACTTTAATTTTTTGGAAGTTTGTTGGAATCGGTAACAAGTATGCATCATGAATCAATGCCTCACCTTTACGGAATGACTGCTCGGGATCGAGTGTTGGTAGACCGACCAGATTCGGTGCCCAGTCAACAACAGGCTTCGCTTCCTCAACAAGCTCCTCCACTTTTGCGTCCCAGCGTAAGTAATCGTTATCAACTAATTGCCATTCAACATAGAGACGATCCGTTGGTAATGCACGGTTGAATGGGTCTTCCATTTCACCGTAGCAATTTTCAATATACGTATCACTGTAGCCACGCAATTTCGAGAAGTTTAAAAAGCCGCTACGTGCTTCAAGTGGGTCAAATGTCCAGCGACAATTACGGTAACCGCGCTCACTTGCAAGGTCTTTTAAATAGATTTTTAAGAGCTCGCCGACCCCCTGCTCACGGTAATTACGCTTGATCCCAATCATATGAGAGTATAAATAAACCCCTTTGTCCATATAACCTGGGCAGCTGTAATTAAAGCCGATCAGTTCGTCTTGTAAATACGCACCTAATACAATCCCACCATTGCGAATCGCCGCAATCGTTTGATGTACCGGGATGCTACCAACCGCCCAAATCTCATGTTCTAACTTGCGCGCCTCTTCTATTTGCTCAATTGTAGTTAGTTCCTTTATCGTCACTGATTCTAACATATTTTTCATCCTCCCCTGTAGTTACTTTTTCTAGAGCTATATTGAATGCTCTTGCTAATATTTGAGCCCCAGTCTCCAGTCGTTTTACATTAAACGACATATCCGAGTGATGTAACCCTGGGAATAAACCACAGCCAAGTCCAAGCATCGCAACTCATCGACAACGCCTTGTTCAATAACGTTTAACGCACCGCCTCCTTTTTCTTCGGCTGTCTGGAAAATGATGCGAACCGCGCCGTTTCATTGCACCTGTTCTTTTAATAATAAAATTGCCCCTTGTGCCATTATCATATGTCCATCATGCCCATAAGAATGATTGGCGCACATCACTCCATCTACCTCTTGCCATAATGCATCCATATCCGCACGTAAACCAACACGAGGAATTCCTCTACATAAAGACCTGTACATCCCTTGAAGCGTACTGGCGACAAGCCTAGTATTTCTAAAAAGTGAGCTAAATAATCTGTCGTTTCATGCTCCTGACAACTAACTTCAGGATGTTCATGTAAATAGTTAAAAATCGATAATAATTGCTGAGATAATGCTTCTGACTATTTCATCAATGGCAACGCTTCCTTCCAGCAACGGTTATGGATAAATTTTCTTAATTTTCTTTAAATTTATTATATACTACTTCCTAACTTTCAAGTAGTCTTGTTTCTATTATTCCTTTCGTACAAAAAGAAAAACCCCTATTTATAGAGTTTTTTCTATAAATAGAGGTTTTTTGTATTATTTAATTCCGCGCATTGCTTTTGAAATGATTGGTGAAATGACTAAGATGATAATACCGAGAACGATTGATAAACCACCTAATACACCGAAGTACATTGTTTCTGAAACGTGTTCATAAACACGAACGAGCTGAGCATTGATTGCTTGTGCAGCCGCTGATGCTAAGAACCAAAGCGCCATTGTTTGACCTGCGAATGCAGCTGGTGCTAATTTTGTCGTTGCAGATAAACCAACTGGTGATAATAGTAATTCACCTAACACCACTAAGAAGATTGATAAAATAACCCATAATGGATTTACTAATGTACCTTCTGGTGTTAATACGATTGCAGCAATCATGATTAAGAACGAAACACCTGCAAAGAATAATGAATAAGCAAATTTCTTCGGTGTTGATGGTCCACGATCCGCTAACTTTGTCCAAACTATTGCAAATACTGGTGCCATTGCAATAATGAATAATGGGTTAAATGATTGGAACCATGCTGCTGGAATTTCAAAGCCCCATAACGTTAAGTTTGTACGTGTGTCGATGAATGTTGCTAAAATCGTTGAAGATTGTTCAGCGATTGCCCAGAACATAACCGCACAAATAAATAATGGGATATACGCTAATAAACGAGATTTTTCATCAGCATTTGTTTTTTCACTACGGTACATAAAGATAATAAATACTGTAGGAATCGCAACACCTAAGAATGTAATTAATAACGAGAAGTTTTCAATATTTGCATTTCCTGTTTTGTATGCAATAAAGCCTAAAATAACAACCAGTAAACCACCAAGTGTGAAGTTACGTGCTGTTGTTTTCTTCTCTGCATCAGATAATGGGTTTGGCGCAATTGAACCTGCTAAACCAAGGCTCTTTTGTGACATTAAGTAAACCACTAAACCAATGAACATACCTACTGCGGCAACACCAAATCCAGCGTGGAAGCCCCAGTTTTGTTGGAATAAACCAACAAGTAACGGTGCAATGAAACCACCTAAGTTAATACCCATATAGAAAATTGAGAAACCTGAATCACGACGTGCATCATTTGTTGCATACATATCACCAACAACCGCTGACACGTTCGGTTTTAATAACCCAGTACCAATGATAATAAAGAACATTGATGCGTAAAGTGCTGTTGCACCAAGTGGTAACGCCAGTAAGATATGACCGATCATAATTAATATACCGCCATAGAATACCGCTTTACGCGTACCGGTAATTCGGTCAGCAATCCAACCGCCAATAATACCTGACATGTAGATTAACGAACCGTAAATCGACATGATGATGTTTGCTTGCGTACGATCTAATCCTAATCCGCCGTCTTTTAGCGAGTAGTACATATAGAATATTAAAATGGCACGCATGCCGTAATATGAAAATCGTTCCCAAAACTCCGTGAAGAATAAAGTAAATAGCCCTTTCGGTTGCCCCAAGAAGCCAGTTTGAGGAACCGATTTCACGATTTCTTCTTTAGAATACATTTGAAATCTCCTCCGATTTTAAAATAACTATTCCGACAATTTATCTTATTGTCAGACATCTGAATAAAAAGCACTTTAACACTTTAACGTAATAGACGAACAAAATCAAGAATACATAAAAATGTTATAATATTGTTATTGTTCTATGTTTTCAGACAAATTAGTCAAATAGTTAATATTCAGACTTAAATATTATAATTCATTGTCTGTCAGTTACAAAATAGTTGGACTTGAGCATTTATTTCCAATAAAAAAACAAAGCACCGGAATGTCCCGAGTGCTTTGTCTCATTACGTATTTATTTCACTACATATTTTTCACATTTATTGTAATCTGCTTGCTTCAATTCTAATGTTAACAACGTGCCTTGTTCTTCGTAGGCTGTTGCTAGAATTGTTGCTACTTCATTTAAATAGGAAACAACTGCACCTTCTTCATATGGTATCAGCATTTGGCAGGTTACATAATCCGAGAAAATTTGCTTACGAATCATTTGTAATAGTTCGTCTAAGCCTACGCTCTCTTTCGCTGCAATCCAAATATTATCGCCACTAATTAACGGGTACTCTAAATCAGCTAAGTCTGATTTATTGTAAACGTAAATCGTTGGAATGTTTTCAACATCAATCGCCTGTAAAGTCTTGTTCGTTACGTCCATCATAAAACCATATTCTTCGTTTGAGACATCGACAACGTGTAATAAAAGGTCTGACTCGCGTGCTTCTTCTAACGTTGAACGGAACGCCTTTACTAAATGGTGAGGCAGCTTACTCACAAAACCAACTGTATCTGTTAGTAAAAATGATTTATTATCCTCTAGCTCAATATTGCGGACAGATGTTTCAAGCGTTGCGAATAGCATGTCCTTTTCGAACACTTGCTTGCCATCATCTTGACCAATTTTTGCTAACAGCTGGTTCATGATCGTTGATTTACCAGCGTTTGTATAGCCTACAATCGAAACAACCGGCACCGCATTTTTACGGCGTTGTTTACGTTGCGTTTCGCGCTGCTCTTTGACCACTTCTAAATCCTTTTTGATTTTAGCAATCTGGTCCTCGATTTTACGGCGGTCTAATTCTAGCTTTGTCTCACCGGCACCACGGTTTTTAAAACCACCACCCGTACCACCACCTTGACGTGAAAGTGATGCGTGTAGGCCGACTAAACGTGGTAGCATATACTGTAGTTTAGCGAGCTCAACCTGTAGCTGGGCCTCACGTGTTTTTGCACGGCGACTGAAAATATCTAAAATGAGCATCGTACGGTCGATTACTTTACAATCTAAATCGCGCTCTAAGTTACGAATTTGCGATGGTGATAATTCATCATTAAAAATGACCAGATTGGCATCTGCTTCCTCATAAAACGCTTTAATTTCCTCAATTTTCCCTGTCCCCACATAGTGTGATGGTGTAACGCGTTCTAAATTTTGTGTTACCGTGCCAACCACTTCTACATTCAATGCATCCGCTAAATTTGCTAGCTCTTCCATTGAATAGTCAAAGTACTCGTCTTTTTTCAAATTAACGCCGACTAAAATCCCGCGTTCAATTAATTCTTCTATATCTTTCAAATAAATAGCCTCCTCAAAAGGTTCCTTCTTTACATTCAATCGTAACATACAACCTAAAAGCCTGTACAATCACACCGGAAACGTCGTTGTGATAAAATAGAACTAACAATATTTTCATTACAGAAAAGGCGGTTTTTATGGAATTCCAACAAATGAAGGAGCAGCTAGTTGCCCTTTTACTAAATAAAACATTAATCCAAGCAACAATTAGTCAGCCACGTCAAAAATCAAACGAGCTAAAACGTGTGAAATTAAAACCTGTAGAACTACGCGGTGACTATATGATTCAGCTTGAATATCAGTATGAGCGTATTTTAAAGCATGAAAACCTACCACTTGCAGAAGTTGCATCAAAACTTGACGAATTATTTGAGCAGTTCCGCCAAGCACATGCGGAATTTACCGAGCAAATGGTACAAATTCAGCTTTCTAAGAAAAATAAAGTGCTATTTAAATCCACTGCAAGCGAAGCACCAAAGCAAGTGAATTTATCGCATAACCGTAAAAAACAATATTTATTAGATGACTCACGTGTGCATCCATTTTTAATTCGAATAGGTG
>SMEP01000067.1_pt1 | contig 30737 bp, 26 predicted proteins | sample 2456231 | NCBI WGS metagenome assembly SMEP01 (sample SAMN10132595, study PRJNA489261) | soil metagenome | isolation source: day1 control-silty clay loam soil ammended with raw manure from dairy cow... | place: USA | collected 2015-05-15
CAGTGTTGCTGTTTCCATTCTGCTTAAAGTGGCCCGCCAACGGCAGATCGATGTGGCCCAGGCCATCATGGTCAATTACGGTGTGGCCGTCACCCTTAGCCTGGTGCTGCTCCAACCGCATCCCAGTAGCCTGCTCAATCCCGCCACACCCTGGTGGATTCTGATTGCCTTGGGTGTCCTGTTGCCCAGCGTCTTCCTGTTCATGGCGGTGGCAGTACGGCAGGCCGGAATTGTGCTGAGCGACGCGGCCCAACGCCTATCGCTGTTTATTCCCTTGCTGGCGGCCTTTTTGCTGTTCGGCGAGCACCTCGGCGGCCAGAAGCTGTTGGGCATTGCCTTGGCCCTGACCGCCCTGCTGTTCTTGCTGATGCGCCCCCGCCAAGCAAATAGCCAAGATTCAGGCCCTGGGCATCCAACTCTGATGCTCCTGGCGGTATGGCTGGGCTATGGCGTGATTGACATCATGTTCAAGCAGCTCTCCAAAGCCGGTGCGGCCTTCTCCAGCAGTCTGGTGGTGTCCTTCTCGCTGGCCGGGGTATTGATGCTGTGCTGGCTGCTGGCCAAACGCACTGTATGGCATCGGGGTAGTCTGTTGGCCGGCCTAGTCCTGGGTTCGCTGAATTTCGGGAATATTTTCTTTTATATCCGCGCTCACCAAATCTTCCCGGAGAACCCCACGCTGGTGTTCTCGGCCATGAATATTGGCGTGATTGCCTTGGGTGCCGTGATCGGTGCGGGTTTCTTCAAAGAAAAGCTTACTGCCCTCAATATGGTCGGCGTGGCTCTGGCCATCGGCGCCATCGTTGCCCTGATCCCTCGTTAAGCCAGAAAAATACCGCAGGGCGTGTTTCATACGCACGCTGCAAAACACGGTATAAGCCAAATCATATATTTGACATTTAAAACTTAAGAGCACGATGTCTGTTCATCTCCTGTAGATTAGAAAAAAACCTTTTACCGACGACCACGTCGGAGACTACTCAGGAGACATAATCATGACCGGATTCACCCGTCGTCAACTACTGCTGGCCGCTGCTTCCGCCGGCGCTGGTGCACTGATCGCCCCCTGGGCCAGCCGCAGCGTTCTGGCTGCCAACAAGCCCGTGGTTGCCGCTTTATTTTGTGGCCATATCGACGACAACGGCTTCATGCAAGCCGGCTACCAGGGCTTTAAAAAAGCCCTGGACCAATTGCCCATCACCGGTCACTACAAAGACCAGGTTGCCAACGAAACCCAGGCCCAGATTGCAGCCCTGCGCGAGCTGGCCACAAAATACAAACCCACCTTGCTGATCGCTCACGGTGGTCAGAACACGGATGCCGCTCTAGCCGTGGCCAAGGAATTCCCCGATATCCGTTTCGTGATCACCCAAGGCGCAGTCACTGCCAGCAACCTGAGCAGCTATGACGTGCTGCAGGAAGAATCAGCCTGGCTGGCAGGCGCCTATGCAGCCCTGATGACCAAGACCGGCGTGGTTGCCCACCAGTCGGGCATTCGTGTGCCCCCTGGCCTGCGCGCCCGAGCCTCTTATGCGGCTGGCGTCAAATACGCCAACCCCGATGTCAAACTGCTGACCAACTTCTCCGGCCATCAGGATGACGTAGCACTGGCCGCACGCGTGACCCAAGCTCAGGCCAAGGCAGGTGCGGACATCATCTACACCATGCTGAACAAAGGCCGCAGCGGTACCACCCAGGCTTGTCGCGAACTGGGTATCAAAGAGATCGGCAATGTGATCGATTGGGTGGCACGCGAACCTGATGTCTTCATTGGCTCGGCCTGGGCTGATGTAGGCATTGGCGTGTTCGAGGCGTGCAAGGACTTAAGCGAGAACAAGTTTGAATCCGGCAAAATCTTCAAGGTTGGCCTGCAGCAACCCGACGCCGTGCGTCTGATTATGGCTCCCGACACTCCCGAGTCAGTTCGCCAACGCATTGCGGCACTCCAGCAGGACATTCTGGCCAAAAAAATTCACGTCGAGGCGGAGTTCACAGGGCCTGAATTTCAGATCTAGGCAGCAGGTACAGCCTTACACAGAAAGCCACAGCACTTCATAAAAAAACCCAGGCAATGCCTGGGTTTTTTTGTTGGCCGCAGCCTGCCTTACAAGGAGGCAAAGCTACCCCCTAAGCCGCAGAATCCGAGGGCTTGCGATCTTCTTCGACACTCGCAGCCTCCGTAGATCCCTCTTCTGCGACAGGCTCTACAGGCGCACTTTCAGCACCTGCAGGCACACGATCTTCCATAGGTGGCAAATCCTCGAACACCGGATCATGCGACACATCGGAGCTGATATCCACCCGTGGATCCAGAGCCACCGCTGCAGCCGAGCTTTGCAAGCTGTCCGGCATAGGTACAAAGGTAGTTGGAGCATCCTGGCTCAAGTGATCACCCAGTACTTTCTGTGGACGGATCAGCAAGACCAAAGCCAAACCACAGATCGCCACAAAGATGTAGTACAGATTGCTGCCTATATAGGTCATCAAGCCGCCAGCAAGCAGCGGTCCCACACAGGCACCCAGGCCATAGACCATGTACAGAATAGCGCTCAGACCCACCCGGCGTTCCGGGTCCACGTTGTCGTTAGCAAAGGCCGCGCCCAGGGGGTACAGCGTAAATTGCAAAATCCCGAACAAGGCAGAAAAAACCAGCAAGAACCAGAACGGTGCTTCAAACCACCCCCATAAGGGGATGGCCAGCACCAGCAAACAGACTGCATTTATACGAATCAGTTTGACACGATTCATGCGATCGGCCAGCCAGCCCACCGGCCACTGAGCCAGCACACCAGCCGCTACCGACACAGCCACAAACAAAGCGGCCTGCTCATTACTTAAATGCACACGCACCGCATACACCGGGGCCAAACCGTAAAAGGCGCCCGTCAGCATCCCAGCCACCAGCAGCACCATCATGGACAAGGGCACGCGGTCCACGTAATAGCGGGCGTTAATCGGCGCGGGGACTTGTAAAGGGGGATGGCTGCGGCGGGTAATAGCCACCGGCACCAGACTGAAGGCCGAACAGATGGCCACGAAGACCAGCGGCTCGTAATTCAAGTGCGGAAACAAGGTCAGCGACAACTGCCCGAGTACCGTTCCCAGACTGGAGAACACCATGTAGAAGGCAAAAATAGTGCCCCGCTGACTATTGTCGCTTTGCTCATTCAGCCAGCTTTCGATCCCCATGAATTGCACGACCATCGCCGCACCCGCTAAAAAGCGCAGCAGCAGCCAGACGTACATAGAGTCGACCATGACCTGAACCAGCACACAGATGGTGACAATGGCGGCACTGGCGGCATACGCACGGATATGGCCCACGCCCATAATCAGGCGGTGACCCATACGAGCACCAAATACCAGACCCAGGTAATACACCGCAATCAACCCGCCGATCCACACCTCTGACACTGAGATGGCCGTCAGGCGCACCCCCATAAAGGTATTGAACAGGCCCGAGCTGAGCAAGAGCATCAGGGTCGCAAAGTACAGGGACGAAAACGCACCCACCGATGACAGCATCCACACATCCTGAAAAAACTGCAGCACCACTCACGCCACCGGCCTCGTCTGGTTGAGGACCTCAATATTGCGACAGGGAATGGTAAAAAAAAGCGCCAGCTTGCGGCCAGCGCTTCATGAACTTCTATCCCACGCCACGCCGGACAGGCGCGGGATCAGATATTTAAGACTGTACCTGTTTCAACAGGGTGTCTGCATCCGATGTGTGCAGGCCGCCGTCATTATCAATGTTCAGTTGCTTGACCACACCGTCTTCCAGCAAAGCCGAGAAGCGCTTGGAGCGCACACCCAGGCCTTTGGCTGTCAGGTCAAATTCCAGACCCAGTGCTTTGGTCCAGATGCCGCTGCCATCAGCCAGCAAACGGACTTTGCCATCGACATTCAGGGACTTGCCCCAGGCACCCATTACAAAGGGATCGTTCACGGCTACGCACCAGATTTCGTCAACGCCAGCCGCTTTGAACTGATCTGCCTTGGCAATAAAGCCTGGCAGGTGCTGCTCAGAGCAAGTGGGGGTGAAAGCGCCTGGAACGGCAAACACGGCAATTTTCTTGCCTTTAACCAGATCAGCCACCTGAAAGTTGTTGGGGCCCATAGGGCAGCTTTCCGTGGCGGTTTCAATGTATTCGCTAAGGGTCGCGTCAGGAACGCGCGCACCGACTGAAATGGACATAAGGTCTCCGTTATGAATAAATACCGCCGAACGGGCGGCCCGAACTACCTATGATACTAATAGACTGGCCTGTCTAATAGGCAAATAATACTTATCAGTACGTTTCAAGGTGGAACGTGCCGGGCCTGAACCGAGCACCCACAAAAAAGGCCGGGCTTTTTGCCCGGCCTTCAGGGTGATCAAGCTTTATGCAGGTTGCACGAAGCTATGCTGCCACACTACGGGCTCACCTCGCCCAGAATCGCGGATAGCGATCCGGACATCTACAGCCATCCCATCATGCGGGGCAGCCAAAGCGTTACTTCAGGCACAAAGGTAATCAGGAGCAGGAAGGCCAACCCCGTCAACAACCACGGCACCGTGGATTTGGTGACTTCGGTCAAGCCTAGCCTGGATATGCTGGAGGCCACATACAGATTCAGTCCCACCGGCGGCGTCGCTAAGCCGATCTCCATATTCACCACCAGCATGATGCCAAAGTGAACCGGGTCCATACCCAGCTTCATGGCAACCGGGAACAGGATCGGGGCCATGATCAGGATCAAGCCCGAGGGTTCCATCACCATGCCGATCACGAGCAACAACACGTTCACGAACAGCAGGAAAGCAATCAGGCCCATGCCTTGCGACACAATCCATTCAGCAATAGCTTGGGGAATTTGCTCGGAAGTCAGGATGAAGGCAAACATGACCGCATTGGTGATGATGTACAGCAGCATGGCACTCATGGCTGCCGATTCCAGCACAATGCGTTTGACCTCGCGCAGCTTCACATCCTTATAGACCCAGACAGCGATCACGAAGGCGTAGACCGCACTGATGGCCGCTGCCTCGGTCGGTGTGAACACACCTGAGTAAATACCACCCATCACAATGACGATCAGCATCAGCCCCCAAATGGAATCCATAAAGGCACGCCAGCGCTCTTTAAACGAAGCACGGGGCATACGGGGATAGTTCATTTTCCAAGCGCGATACATGGTGGTTGCACCCAGTGCAAGCGCCAGAATCAGCCCCGGCACCACACCAGCAATAAACAGCTGCCCGATCGACGCCGTACCCACTTTGGCGCCATCAGGCCCCTCGACCATCATGCCGCTGGTCGCGACCGCATACATCACCATCACAATCGACGGTGGCAGCAAAATACCCAGGCCGCCGGAGGTTGCCACAATCCCGGTACCAAACTGCACCGGATAACCTTGCTTGACCATCGCAGGAATCATGATGGAACCAATAGCTGCCACGGTAGCGGGCGAAGAACCACTGATCGAGGCAAACAAGGCGCAAGCCAGCACAGCTGCCAGACCCATGCCGCCGGGCAAATGGCCCACCATGGAGGCCGCAAAGCGAATCATCCGCTGTGCTACCCCGCCGTGAGTCAGGAAGCTGCCGGCCAGGATGAAGAACGGAATGGCCATGATCTCGAACTTCTCGATCCCGGTAAACAGCTTGAGCGCAATACTGTCCATGGGAACTTCGGTCATGGTGAACAGGAACCCCATCACCGTCAGACCCAGGGCAATCGACACCGGCATACCCGTCAAGAGCAGGATGGCCAGCAAAGCAAAGATAATCAGGGCGGTCATGCGCGCGCTCCTTCAGATTCAGATACACCGCGCTCTGTTTCGGCAATCAGGTCCGCCCCAGGCTGATGCTGAGCCAGTTGACCGGTTTGCACGAAATGCACCAAGGCTTGCAAAAAGCGAAAGCACATCAACAAAGAACCCGCTGGCACAGCCAGATACACAATCCACACCGGTACTTCCAAGTCTGCAGAAACCTGCGCCGTCTGAGCAATGCCGTACACAAATCGGCCGCCAATCCAGGCAACGATGGCGGTGAACAAAGCACCTGCAAACAAAGAGATCACGATCAGCAGGTGACGCCAGCGCGGCCCCACCGAGTTGACCAGCACGTCCACACCGACGTGAATGCCCACACGCACCCCGTAGGCGGCACCAAACTTGGCCATCCATACGAACAGGTAAATACACAGCTCCTGCGCCCAGAGCAAGTTGATGCCTGCAACGCTGCGGTAAGTAGAACGAGCCATTACCGTGACGGACTCGTACCCTTGGGCCCGTGACCAGGACACCAGATCCGCCAGCAGGCTGACCGAATAACGCTGGCAGACCGCTACAAAAATAATCACTACGGCCGTCACCATCAGAAACGAGATAAGCGTTTCCTCGAAGCGGTCCAGAAATCGTAAAAACATGGGTAACTCCAGACTACAGTCAGCCCGCCCAAGATCGGGCAGGCACCAGCCAGTAGCGGGAAGAAAAGAAGAACAGGTCTGATTCAGACCTGTACAAGACAATCAGGTGAAGCCGGTTTTACTCGGTAGCCTTGTAGAAGGCGTCGATCACGTCCTGACCGATACGCGAGGCCATTTCTTTGTGCACGGGACGCAGGTGCTTGACCCATTCTTCACGCTCGGCATCGCTGAGCGAATAGAAGGTAGTCTTGCCGGACTCTTCCATCGCTTTCATGGAGTCGTTGTTCTCTTGTTCGGCAATGTCGTTAGCATAGACCGTGGCTTCGTCCATGGCTTGTTCCATGCCCTTGCGAATATCTTCAGGCAGACCTTCCCAGAACTTCTTGTTCACGATGACGGCATAGCCCAGGTAACCGTGGTTGGACACCGTGGCGTGCTTTTGCACTTCGTGCATTTTCTGGGTGTACATATTGGACGGCGGGTTCTCGGTGCCATCCACAACGCCGGTTTGCAGAGCCTGATAAACCTCGGAAAATGCCATCACCTGGGGCACGGCATCCAATGCCTTGAATTGAGCTTCCAGCACTTTAGAGGACTGGATACGCATCTTCAGGCCCAAGAAGTCGTCAATACTTTCCAGGGGGCTGTTGGCGCTCATAACCTTAAAGCCGTTATCCCAGTAGGACAGGCCCTTGATGCCTTTAGGCTCCAGCTTGTCCAGCAGCATGCGGCCGACAGGACCCTCGGTAACCTTACGTAGATCTCTGCGGTCATTAAAGATGAAAGGCAAGTCGAACACTTCAAATTCGCGCACGCCCAAAGGACCGAATTTGGCCAGTGACGGGGCCAGCATGTGAACGGCACCCAGTTGCAAGGCTTCCAGTTCTTCCTTGTCTTTGTACAGTTGCGAGTTCGGGTAGACTTCGACAACGACCTTGCCCTCGGTGTACTTTTCAGCCAACTCTTTAAAGCGCACAGCGCCCTTGCCCTTGGGTGTATCGGGCGATACAACGTGGCTGAACTTGATAATCATGGGGTTGGCCCAAACAGGCGCGGACAGGAATACGGACGCCAGCAAGCTGGCCACAAGGGTCTTTTTCATGTTTGCCTCCGGTCGGTTGAGAACCGACACGTTTTATTGATTGATGTGCGTTAAAGCGTGTAGCTTAAAAAAGCAGCCCAAAATTATCTATTGTGGAAATCCGAAACCTTTTGTCATGATGCGTCTTGCCCGTCCGTCCGGATTCATACGCCAGGCTGCCTCGCGCACCTTGGCCGCTCACCCGATCAGCACCTATGTGCCTATTTTGGCGATCCTGATCATTGTGCTGTTGATGGGCGTGTTTGCCTGGGCTGTCAATAATGAGCGCGACGATGAACAATCCAATGAGCTGATCCGCAATGCTTTGTGGGTCGAGCAGTCCTTGTCCTTTCAACTGCGCTCGCACGAAAACAACCTAAGCCGCATTGCCAGCGAAATTGAAGTGCACTCGCAACCGGCCACCGCCCAAACGGCCTTGACGCAGTTACAGCACTTCAAGACCATTCACCCGGATCTGCTGAAGGTCGCCGTACAAGACTTGTTTGGCACGACCTTGCTGGTGCGCCCGCCCGGAGCCGATACCCGTATCGCCTCCCACGTCAGCACGCCGCGCAGCTCCACCTGGCTGCCCGCCTACCACTCCAATGAGCACCAGGAAAGCGTGATTGACCTGGTGGTTCCCATCTACGAAGACAACGACATTGTCGGCACCTTGCGCGCCACTTTTTCTTTGGCCACCATCCTGATGGAGAACGTGCCCTGGTGGATTGCCGAGCAATATCACGTCTCCTTGATAGACCAGAGCGACCATACCTTGGCGATGCGCTCCAAGGGCGATCCTGGTTCAGCCGAGTTGCGCTACGCCATGTCGGTAGACCCGCCTTTGCATGGTGTGCGTTTGTTGATGACACCCTACCCGCAAAAGAACATTCCCACCTTCACCCTGTTGCTAACGGTGATTGCCGGTCTAGCCCTGCTGGCGGTCGTAAACCTGGCCATGCAACACCATTACGCCCGCAGGCGTCGCGATGCCGAGCTGGCCTTGATGCAGGAGCAAGCCTTTCGCAGCGCCATTGAAAACTCCATGGTTACCGGCATGCGCGCCCGGGATCTGGACGGCAAAGTGCTGTACGTGAATCCGGCTTTCTGTGAATTGGTGGGCCGCAGCAGTGAAGACATTATTGGGCTGACACCGCCCATGCCCTGGTGGGTACCGGAAATGATGGACGAAACGCTGGAGCGCCGGGATCGCCTGAAATCCACCCCTTCCGTGCAGGTCTTTGACACCCTGTTCCAACGCCCCGACGGTTCGCGCCTGGATATACAAGTTTTTGAGTCCCCACTGATCGACGCCCAAGGCATGCATGTGGGCTGGATCAGTTCAGTCATCGACATCAGTTCCCGTAAGCAGGCCGAGGCGCTGGCCAGTTCTCAATCTGAACAGCTGCATCACACGGCCAAGCTCGTCACCATGGGCGAGATGGCCTCTACCTTGGCCCATGAACTGAATCAGCCTTTATCCGCCATTGCCAGCTATGCCGCCGGGTCGCTGAACTTGTTGGCCAATGAGCCGCTGGACCCCATCCAACTGCGTCGGGGGCTGGAAAGTCTGGCCGAACAAACCCGCCGCGCAGGGCAGATCATTCACCGTATTCACGACTTTGTACGCAAGCGAGATCCGCAGCTCAGCCCCCTGAATCTGTCTGAGGCCTTGCAAGGGGCGCTGGCCATGGCCAAGGCTGGGCTGCGCCACCATCAGATTCAACTGATTGCGCCCGCTCACCCGGAACACCTGCCCGTCATGGGCGACAAGGTGCTGCTGGAACAACTGATCTTCAATTTGCTGCGCAACGCATCAGAAGCCATGTCCGGCCTGGAGCCGGAACGTCGGGTGCTGGAAGTGACCATGCAGGCCAGCAACGGTGTGGTGCTGGTGATGGTGGCAGACCAGGGTCCCGGCGTGGCATCCACCATCATGGCTGAAGTGTTTCAGGCTTTCACCACCACCAAAGCCCAGGGCCTGGGAATTGGTTTGAATATTTGCCGCTCTATTGTGGAGCTGCACCATGGCAAACTCTGGTTTGAAAACGGGGTTCCCCACGGTGCAACTTTTCTGTTTTCCTTACCCTTGATCGAACATGACTAAGCGCGCTCCTTTGGTCCACATCGTAGACGACGACCCCGCCATTCGCGATGCCCTGTCCTGGCTCTTTAGCACTCGTCAGGTCAACACCGAGTTGTGGGACAGTGGCGAGGCCTTTCTGGATGCCCTGGGCCCCGAGAGCCAGGGTTGCATCCTGCTCGACATTCGTATGGACGGCCTGTCTGGCCTGGAGGTCTTTGAGCAACTGCGTGAGCGCCAGTCCAGCCTGCCCGTTATTTTTCTGACTGGCCACGGCGACCTGCCGCTGGCCGTCACCGCCCTGAAGCAAGGCGCAGCAGACTTCATCGAAAAGCCCTTTAACGATAACGATCTGGTGGACCGGGTTCTGGATGTGCTGCGCAGCTACGAGGCCAGTCAGGAGGAGCGTGCCAATGAGCAGGTTTTGGAGGCGCGCCTGGAAACCCTGTCCCAGCGCGAACGCGAAGTGCTGGCCCTGGCCCTGGAAGGACGGCTGAACAAGCAGATTGCCCAGGACCTGAGCATTACCATGCGCACGGTTGAAGTTCACCGCGCACGCGCACTGGAAAAAATGCAGTCGCGCACCTTGATTGAACTGGCGCGCATGCTGGACCCGGCTCGCTTGCGGGAAGACCGCAGCCCCTCGGGGCCTTAGTCAAAGCCATCGCGCCGGGTGTATATAATGCAGCCATAAACGATTAGAACCGCGCCCAAGGCCCGGTCCCCGGAGCAATAATGAGCACCACTACCGAAAACACCGATTTGCACCTTTCCCATCTGGATGAAGATGGCAAAGTTCAGATGGTCGATGTCAGCCATAAGTCCGCGACATCCCGTTCTGCCACTGCCCGCAGCGTGGTGCGTTTAAGCCCGGCTGCCTACCAATTACTGTCGGCCCAGCACAATGCCAAGGGCGAAGTGCTTAACACCGCCCGTGTGGCCGGTGTGCTGGCCGCCAAGCGCTGTGCGGAACTGATCCCCATGTGCCACAGCCTGCCACTGGATTTTGTTGGCATTGATTTTGAAAGTGATGCCAGTGCCGGCACCATTGCCGTGCTGGCTACCTGCCGCACCCGCTACACCACCGGCGTGGAAATGGAAGCCATGATGGCCTGTTCCGTCGCCGCCCTGACGATCTACGATATGTGCAAAGCGGCCGACAAAGGTATTGTGATCGAGCAGACCCGCTTGCTGGAAAAAACCGGCGGTAAAAGCGGCACCTGGACCGCCTCGGTCTAAGCCCTTTCACGGAGATATCATGACTAGCCCTTTGACCTTGCGCGTGCTGTATTTTGCCCAAGTAGCTGAGCGCACCGGCCAGCGTCAGGAAAGCTGGGACTGGCCACAAGACGGCACCGTCCAGCAGTGGACCGACGCCTTGCTGCAGCGCTACCCAAATTTAAGTGATATGGCAGGCCGCCTGCATGTGGCGGTCAATCAGTTTCACGCCAAACCCACTGACCCGGTACGCCCCGGCGACGAAGTGGCCGTGTTCGAGCCCGTCACCGGAGGTTAAGATGATTCGCATCCAGACAGAAGATTTTGATGTCGCCGCCCTGAATGCCGAGCTGCGTGCAACGGCGGGCGGCCAGGCTGGTGCCATGGTGACCTTTACCGGCTATGTGCGCGATCAGGCTGACGGCACGGCGACCGAATCACTATTCCTGGAACACTATCCCGGCATGTGCGAGCGCGAGATCGAGGCCGTTTGCGATCAGGCCCGCCAGCGCTGGCCGGTTCTGGATACGCTGGTCGTGCACCGGGTAGGCGAGCTGCATCTGACTGAGCAAATTGTGTATGTAGGCGTCACCAGCGCCCACCGTGGCGATGCCTTCCGTGCCTGTGAATTCATTATGGATGTGCTGAAAACCCGCGCGCCTTTCTGGAAGCGCGAAACCTTGGCCGACGGCAAGCGTTTCTGGGTGCAGCAGCGCGACAGCGATGCCCAGAAAACCGATGCCTGGAACACTTCTGCGGACACGAACAAGCATGTCTAAAGCCAAGACAGATTTACCCGCTGCCCGCCTGAACGCGGCCGTCCTGACGATCTCAGACCGCCGTGGCCCCGATGAGGACACATCCGGCGATTATCTGGCGGCCAGCCTGACAGATAGTGGCCATCACTGCGTCCAACGTGCCATCAGCAAGGACAATATCTACGCCATTCGCGCTCTGCTCAGCCAGTGGATTCTGGACCCGGCCATGCACGTCATCATCTGCAATGGCGGCACGGGCTTCAGCCATAAAAAATCCACAATCGCAGCGGTAACACCTTTGCTGGATCAAGTCATTACCGGCTTTGGCGAACAATTCCGCTACCTGTCTTATCAAGATATTGGCTCCTCGGCCCTGCAATCCGATGCGCTGGCGGGTACCGCCAACCGAACCTTGCTGTTTTGCATCCCCGGTTCCAGTGGTGCCTGCAAGTTGGCCTGGGAAAAGATTCTGAAAGAGCAATTGGACAGCCGTCACCGCCCTTGCAATTTCGCCTCTGAGTATCTGGGCCCACCCACCACGTAGAGTCGTCACGTACTCGGTGTACGCCCCCAGACTGCTCCTTATCGAATCGTCATGTCAGGCCCAAGGCCACGACTTTGTTTTATCGAATTTATCCAATCCTATGATCGAATTTGACGTAGCTCAGCAACGGCTGGCCCAGGCAGGACAAGTCCCCACCCAAACCGAACGCTGCGATTTAGCACAGGCTTTGGGTCGCATTCTGGCCCAGGATATTGAAGCCCAGCTGGACATGCCCCCGGCTGACAACAGCGCCATGGACGGTTATGCCTTGCGCCTGTCTGACATTGCCGACGGCAAAGTGCTGCCCATCCAGCAACGTTGCTATGCAGGCGATATTCCGGAAACCCTGAAAGAAGGCATGGCCATTCGCATCTTTACCGGCAGCATGCTGCCGCCCGGTGCCGATACCGTCGTCATTCAGGAAAACTGCCAAGAAGACGAACAAGGGGTATGCATTCTGGAAATGCCCCAGGCTGGCGTGAACATTCGTCGCCGTGGCGAAGATATGCGCATGGGTGAAGTATTAATTGAAACGGGCACTCGCCTGACTGCGGCCCATATCGCTCAAATGGCGGCACAGGGCCATGCACAACTGACCGTATACCCCATGCTAAGCGTGGGCATTCTGACTACAGGGGATGAGCTGACGCCCGCCGGTCAGCCCCTTAAAGAAGGCCAGATCTACAACTCCAACGCCCCTATGTTGCGTGCTCAATTGCAAGCTCTGGGTGTAGGTACGGTACATGCAGTACACGCCAAAGACACTTTGGAAGCGATTCAGGACGCCTTGAAAGACTTGCTGCAACGCTGCGATCTGGTGCTGACAGTCGGTGGCGTGTCGGTGGGCGAAAAAGACTTTGTGAAACCGGCCATTGAAGGCGTAGGTGGCCAGCTGGACCTGTGGAAAGTGCGCATGAAACCCGGCAAACCGCTGGCTCTGGCCTATATCGACAGCAAGCCATTAGTCTGCCTGCCCGGTAACCCAGTCTCCTCGTACGCCGTTTTCTCCTTGATGGTGTCGCCTTTGATCCGCCGCCTGCAAGGTCGTCGCGACGTACTGCCAATCATTCGCCACGGTGTGCTGCAGGGCGAGCGCCAGTATCAGGGGGATCGTGAAGAGTTCATCCGCGTGCAAGTCGACAATGACGAACAAGGCCGCCTGCTGGTTCGCCCTTACGACAATCAGGGTTCGGGCGTGATCAGCTCCCTGCCCTGGGCACAGGCCCTGGCGCGTATTCCAGCCGACACCCATGTCGCCCCCGGTGATGTAGTACGTCTGTATGAGTACAGTCAGTGGCAAGCCTGAGCCAGGCCCACTCCAGAACCGCCCTTGCCGGGCGGTTTTTTTTGGCTTGATGAAACGCCAGAGCCACAAGCTCATACCTTCCCTCCGGCGCTGGGCAAACGATAAAAGCACTGAACGATCAAATGACAAGAATTCCAAAAGCTGCCCAGTCTGTGTCCACACTGCATTAACTGGCTTCTCTACGCTTTACGAAACTCCTGCCGACTAGACAAACCAGCAGCACGTTTTGGTAGCAACATCATCACGTTTAACTTCCTGCGATTGGCTCTCCTGGAGTTCAACGGCGCTTACCTATACTGCCCTGCTGCCTGCCAATCAGCCCTTGATGCTGACTGAAGCCGACCACTCCTTGCTTTGGGCTCCGCGCCCTACCAGAAGCCAATGAATCACACTTATCGCATTATCTTCAATCGCAGTATTGGACTTTGGCAAGTTGTCAGCGAACTGGCACGAGGACATGGAAAAGGCCGTGGCCAATCCAGCACGGTATCAGCGACACCATCAGGGACTACGCTGCCCATCCTAGAGCGCCAAACGGCATGGATGCCCAAGATACTCTGGGCGGCCGTGCTCGGCACGACCCTGATAGGCCAAGCACATGCCGAATCTGAGCATTTGGGAGACATTCAGTGAGACGGTCAAAACCTCTTTGTTGGCAAAACCGGCACCGGTTCTCAAACCATCGAAACCATTACGTATGGCACCTCTTACCGCGAGAGTCGTAAGGTAACCTTGGGCAAGGACAAGACAGGCATTGGCACGTTAACCGTCTCGGGGACCAACTCCACCTACAACATAGAAAAACAAGATCTCCTGCCCCAATTACTAACCGTAGGCGACGCTGGAACGGGGACTGTCAATCTGATGAAGTCAGGCGGGCTGAAACTGTACGGGGGCAAGATGCTCCTGGGCGCCCAAACCACAGGACAAGGCACTCTCAATATTGGTGCCACACCAGGAGCTGCGTCGGTACTAGCCGGTTACCTGGATGCTGAGAGTGTAGAGTTCGGAACCGGTCAAGGGACCATCAACTTCAACACCAGCAATACCCATACATTTACACAATCTCTGGTGAGCCAGCTTGGTCAGGGACAGCATCAAATCAATCAGATCGCCGGTGAAACCATCCTGACGGGTCAAAGCCAGGGCTATAAAGGCAAGACCACCATATCGGGCGGCAAACTCATTGTCAGAGGCACGCTGAGCGGTGATATGCAGGTGACAGGCGGTACCTTGCAATTTGGAGATCAAGACGCCGGTCTTTATAACCGCATCAGCAGCGTGAGCGTTCAAGGCTCAGGAAGTACTCTAGCGGTACAGGGTCCCGCCAACATAGCCGTTGAGCAGACCGTTGATCTGGGGAAAAATACAATATTGGACCTGGGCATGGCCAAATCGGGCCAATCCATCTATGCCAGACGGTTTAATATCGGGCAGGACGTCACACTTGAGCTGAATAATATCGTCAATTTGGGCGAGAACGAGCGCACACTCATCCACACGATTGAAGGCATTAACGGCGATTTCTCAACCATCAATGTGGTGGACACATCTCCCGACAAGGTGGATTACAAGACGGTACAGGTTGCAAAGTCCGCCGATAGCTCACGATTGCTGGCCTCGTATGTCCTTAGCTGGAATGCCAACAACACGGCAGCACACGGCACCTTCACCCTGGGCACAGCCTCAGATAAATTTACGGTATCCACAGACCTGAAAGACCAGCCCAGCAATAGCGCCAAACAGTGGGATGGCAAGACATTGACCAAAGCCGGGGAAGGAACCTTGACCCTTTCCGGCAACAATAGCTATACCGGCGGCACGGAACTGAACGGTGGGCAACTGCATCTAGCCCGTGACGCCGCCTTAGGCAATGCCGCAGGCGGTCTCAGACTCAACGGGGGCAAGCTGGTCGCAACGCAGACGTTTAACAGCTCACGCCATGTACAGCTCGCACAAACCGCTCAAATCGAGGTGCTCGCCGACAAAAGCCTAGGGCTGGACGGCGTACTATCCGGCTCAGGCAACTTGTCCAAGCTAGGCTCAGGCACGCTGGCCCTAAGCGGCGACAACACCTTTAGCGGCGGCCTGAGCTTATTGGAGGGCACCGTGAGCATTGATCGCGACGCCAACCTGGGCGACGGCCAAGGTGGTGTGCTCTTTAACGGCGGCGTACTGGCCACGAGCACCTCTTTTGACTCGGCTCGCGCCGCCGAATTTAGGCAAGATGCTCAATGGAACGTAGCCGATCAGTCAACCCTGCACTTAAGTGGCACACTCAGCGGTACAGGCGCCTTATTGAAAACAGGCAATGGCACGCTACGGCTGAGCGGTCAAAACCAGTACCTGGGCGGCACAGCGATTCATGAGGGCACCCTGGAAGTGGCGCAAGACGCCAATCTAGGGGATGCCAGCGGCAGCATCCGCTTGCATGGCGGAACGCTGCACGCCACGGACTCCTTTGCGAGCGCCCGCCAAATAGATCTGGACCAACAAGAGACCATGACGGTCAGCTCCGGCGCCACCTTAACGCTGACAGGATCCATTGAAGGCACTGGCGCGCTCCATCAAAAGGGCAGCGGTACGATGGTGTTGAGTGGCGATAATCGCTATGAAGGTGGTACTACCTTGCATGAAGGGCGATTAGTCATCAGCCAAGACAGCAACTTAGGCACTGGCGCCCTGGGCTTTCAGGGAGGCGAGTTAACCAGTACGGCCTCTTTTGACATGAGCCGCCAGATCACACTGAATCAAAACGCTTTTCTGGATGTGGCGACTGGCACCGTACTGGGGCTGAACGGGAAAATCAATGGTACCGGTCATCTTGTTAAAGACAGCACTGGCACCCTGCGTCTGTCCAACACCGCCAATCGCTATGGCGACACACAAATTCTGGCCGGAACCGTCATCGCTCAGGCCGATTCCCTGTCAGGCAATGTGCTCAACCAAGGCGAACTCGTATTTGAGCAGTCCGCAGATGGAAGACTCCAAGGCGAACTGTCTGGCTCGGGCTCCCTGCTCAAGACAGGCGCTGGGGTCTTAACGCTATCGGGCAATAACAGTCGCTACACCGGCCACAGCACCGTGTCCGAGGGCACCTTGGCGGTACTGGATGCGCTCGGTGGTTCGGCCAGCGTCAAGAACGCCACGCTGCAGTTGGGTGACGGTGTCAGCGGAGCCGCTAGCCAACTGCTGGGAGACCTGAATATTGAAGGTGCAGATAGCACCTTATCCGTACAAGGGCCCGCCACCCTAAGCGTGGACGGCACTGTCAATTTGCACGACAACACCGTATTGGACATTGGCGCTGGCCCCAACAGCCCCGCCCTGCATGCTGAGCGCGTGATACTCGGGGACAACGTCGCTTTTACACTGGGAGGCATCAGCCACGAAGACCAGCTGGACAAAGTGCTGGTGTCCACCAGTCACGGCATACAAGGCGACTTCGCCTCCTTTCAGGTTGGGGGATTTAAGGGCACGGTGGACTATCTCAACCTGAACATACACAAGTCCACTGACCAGACCCAATTACTGGCCAGCTATGGCCTGAGCTGGACCACAAACAATAATCTGGCCCACGGCACCTTTACCCTGAGCGGGGCAAGCGACCGCTTCGTGGTGGGCACGGCCTTGAAAGACCAAAACCCTAACAGCGCCACAGGCTGGAATGGCAGCACCTTGCACAAGGCAGGCGCAGGCACCCTGGTACTGAGCGGTCAAAACAGCTACACCGGCGGCACAACACTGGCCGGTGGCCGTCTGCAAGTATCCCAAGACGCCAACCTGGGCGCGGCCAGCGGTGAATTGCGTTTCGAGGGCGGCACCTTAGTCACCACAGACTCCTTTAACAGCGCTCGTGATATCACCATGCTGGACGATGGGCGCATTCAGGTCGATGCAGACACAACGCTAAGCCTGACTGGCGCCATCGTCGGCCAGGCTGACTTGATCAAATCCGGCGCTGGGTCGCTGCGTTTGACCAATGAAGCCAATGCCTATCTAAACAGTCGCATTGAAGAGGGACGCTTAATTGGCCAGGCAGCGACCATTCCCGGCAATGTGGAAAACAACGGCACCTTGATCTTCGATCAGGCCAGCGACGATACTTATGCTGGTGGTATTTCCGGTACTGGCTCCCTGGTCAAAGACGGGTCTGGCACTCTCCGTCTGACAGGAGACAATTCCGCGTTCAGCGGCGACACCACCCTTGTGGCCGGTCGATTGGTCTTGAACGGTAAATTGGGTGGTTCCAGCACCATTCGAGCGGGTAGCGTGCTGGGCGGCAGTGGCGTGATCGGCTCAGGTGCAGGCAGCAGCGTCACGGTCACTGACGGCGGAACCCTCTCACCGGGCAACTCCATCGGCACCTTGACCATTAACGGCGATTTACACGTCCAGCCAGGTGCCCGTCTGATCGTCGAGACTGAGCCACAAAGTACTTCAGCCGACCTGATTAACGTCACAGGCAAGACATCGCTTAGTGGCGGCTCGGTTGCCCACATTGGCGCAAACGGGAACTACGATTTGCGCTCCAGCTACACCATTCTGGCCTCTGAAGGCGCGTTGTCCGGCGAGTTTGGCGATGTCACTTCCGACTTCGCCTTCCTGCGACCCTCGCTGTCGTACGACTACCAGAACGGTAAAGTCACCTTAGTGCTAGAGCGCAATGACCACGTGATGGCCTCAGCCGCACAGACACGTAATCAATCTGCCAGCGCCAACGCTATTGAAAGCATTGGTCTACACGCCTCGCACGCGGTCTATGATGCCATCGCCCAACTGCCCAATGACCCCGATTTATTGCGTGCCAGCTTCGATGGTCTGTCAGGCGAACTACACGCCTCCGTCAAGACCGTGCTGCAAGAGGACAGCCGCCAGATTCGTGACACAGTCAATGAACGTCTGCGTTCGGCCAGCCGCGCCGTCGCAGCACAAGCCCCCCACGTGCGCAATGATCAGGGGCAACTGGCGGCAGCGGACAGCACTGGCACACACAGCTGGATTCAAGGCATGGGCAGCTGGCGCAGCGCCGATGCCACTGACAATACGGCCCGCGTGAGCAGTTCCAGCAGCGGTTTCTTGATAGGTGTAGACACTCTCGTGTCTGACTCGGCACGCGTGGGCCTGCTCGCGGGCTATAGCCGCAGCGACATCAAGCTACGCGACCGCTCCTCCAGTGCACGTAGTGACAACTACCATCTGGGTGCGTACGGGGGTACTCAGTGGGGAGCGCTAGGACTGCGCGGTGGTCTGGCCTATAGCTGGCATGATCTGTCCACACGCCGTTCAGTATCAGTACCCAGGGTGTCGGATACGCTAAAGGCTGACTACAGCAGCCAGAGCACACAGGCTTTTGCCGAATTGGGCTATCGCATTGATACTGCGGCTGTGGCACTTGAGCCCTTTGCCCAGCTGGCTTACGTCCACCAACAGACTGATAGTTTTACAGAAAAAGGCGGTGCAGCAGCGCTACACGCTAAGCGTCAAACGACCAACACCACTTTCATGACCTTGGGAACTCGTGCCATGACGGAATTTGAACTGGGTCGTACACAGGCTAATGTCCACGGCTCACTGGCTTGGCGACATGCCATGGGCACGGTCAAGCCAAGTGCTACCCACGCCTTCTCGGCAGGTTCAGCGTTCACCGTGGTGGGGGCTCCGATTGCTAAAAACAGCGCCATGCTGGAAGCAGGTGTAGAGCTTAAGATCAACCCTCAGGCGGCGATCGGACTGGCGTATCAAGGCCAGTTGGCTCGCTCTGCACAAGACCACAGTATGCAGGCTCGCCTCAACATCCGTTTTTAAGAGAGCCGCTGTATTACTAGCAAGCAGGGCTGGTTCACCAGCCCTGCGCTATTTCCAGGTCTTGCGGGGTATTGATATTGAAGAAAGCATGGTCCGGCGCGTCGCGGAAATCCACTTCTACCGCGCCTATGCTTTGCAGCCAGCTCATCACACGGCGCTCGCCGCTGAGCAAATACTCTTTCAGGTTAGCAGCCTGATCGGTACGCAGCAGCAGGCAGAGAGGGTGGCTGCGCTCAGCTTGCGCATAGGCGGCCACAGCGCCCTGCTCTTTTACGGCCTTAATCAAGCGCTTGCCCAAATCAGCCGGAACAAAGGGCAAGTCCACCGGACAGGACAAGACCCAGGGCGTCGTGACCTGATCCAGCACACTGGCCAGACCCGCCAATGGCCCCAAATAACCATCCAGCTCCACCGCATCCGGGACCACGCGCCCCCAAAGGACATACTGCTCAGGATTGCGATTGGCACTGATCAGCATGGTGCCAACCTGCGGACGCAGACGCCGCACCAGATGCTGGACCAAAGGCTGGCCCTGTAAAAGCAATAAGCCCTTATCCACCTGCCCGGACAGATCAAACCGCCGGGCCTGTCCGCCTGCCAGCACAATGCCGCTGATGTCCTGTGTGCCTATCATCCGCCGATGTAACTCATTTCTATACGCTCACGACCCGTGGTCTGATCACCTCGGATCTCGGAATATCGATCCTGCCGTCCCGTCCAGACGCCATGCATATAGGCGGCTAACTGTTCGTCGGAGGCATCCGCGCGCAACTGCGCGCGCACATCATACCCTTGCGAGGCAAACAGGCACAAAAACAAACGCCCTTCCGGGGACAAGCGCATACGCGAACAGTCTCCACAGAAAGGCTGGGTGACACTGGTGATCACTCCCACTTCGCCCGTGCCGTCTTTAAAACGCCATCGGCTGGCAACCTCGCCACGGTATTGCGCCGCTACTGGCTCAAGCGCAAAGCGTGACTGGATACGCTCCACAATTTCCGCACCGCTGACTACTTCGTCCAGATTCCAGCCATTGCTGGTGCCCACGTCCATGTATTCGATAAAACGCAGAATCTGGCCCGAACCTTTGAAGTGTTCAACCATGGGCAAAATCTGGTCATCATTCAGACCCTTGCGCACCACCATATTGACCTTGACCGGGCTCAAGCCCACCGCCTGCGCCTTGGCAATGCCGTCCAGCACGGTGGAAACGGACACGCCGCTATCACTCAATTGGGTGAAGCGGGCATCATCCAGCGCATCCAGGCTGACGGTAACGCGATTCAGGCCGGCGTCTTTCAAAGCCTGGGCTTTGCGGCCCAGCAAGGTGCCATTGGTCGTCAGGGTCAGTTCCACAGGATCGCCTTCCGGCGTACGTAGCTTAACCAGCATGGCAATCAGCACTTCGATATTGCGACGCAAAAGCGGCTCACCACCGGTCAGGCGCAGTTTGCGCACACCCAGGGATACCGCCTGTCGCGCCACGCGCTCGATCTCTTCAAAGCTGAGCAGGGAAGAATGAGGCAGGAATTCGTAGTCTGTGCCAAACACTTCCCGCGGCATACAGTAGGTGCAGCGGAAATTGCACTTGTCGGTCAGGGAAATACGCAGGTCACGAAACGGACGGTGGCGCTTGTCCAGGGGTTGCCCGGACACAGCGGCCATGCGTACCGTCGGACGGCGCACGGCCTGCGCTGCTTCTTGATGTGGCCTGTCTGTATCCCCGCCTATCGGTCGGGGTTCAGACTTTGGCCCATGATCATCGCTCATGGTGTTCTCTTTCTTTCAAGGACAGGGTTGGCCCCGTCTCATGGTGTATGTGTGTTTTCGTCAAGCAAAAAGGGCTAACGCCAAAGCATGTCGGCAGCCTGCCCGAATGCCTGTTCCAGCGTCATGATCTGACCTAAACCCCGTGGGTCGTAACCCACCAGATCTTCCATGAATTGACTATACGCGGAACCGCCAATCACGTTCATCAGTTGCTGCATAGGAGCCTTATCCAGCGCCTCCTGCTCAACCGCAATGAAATAACGCTCCTGCGCCAGAGGAATAAACTCCAGCCCGCATCGGCTAGCCGCTGTTTCTACGCCCAGACCGGTATCGGCCATGCCACTGGCTACGTGGGCCGCCACCGCCATATGCGTCAATTCTGTTGTTTCAAAGCCCAGTACCGCATTCGTATTTACCCCTAACTGTCCAAGCAGCAAGGTGGCCAGGAAGCGGGTGCTGGAACCCATTTGACGGTTCACAAAGCGCACATCGGGTCGCAATAAATCCGTCATGCCGGTGATGTTCTTGGGATTGCCCTGTTCCACAAACAACCCCGTTCTACGGGTAGACAGAAAAATCAGCCGATGGCGCGATGGCGACAGCCACTGCCCATAACGACGCATGGCGGCCACTTCAAACTCGCCCACAGGAACCTGGAAGCCAGCCAGGTCGCAGTCGCCACGCTCCAACGAGGCCAGCGCTTCAATGGCGGTGCGATAGCGCAACTCCAAGGGCAAGCCATCGTGCTCGTTGGCAAAGCGCATCAAGCCTTCAATTGCAAAGCCGTGGCTAGCCTGAAAACGCAAACGGTCCAGCGGCTGGGCATACAGGCGGCCCAACTCCTCTTCTAGCTCGGAGGCCATGCTCTCCAGGGTGGGGGTCAAACGCGCGTCCAGCCGCCGGTTAGCCCACAACAAACGTTGGGCAAACTCGGTCAGCTTGGTGCCTTTGCGTCGCGAGGTTTCCAGCAAGGCCGCATCAAACTGCTTTTCGGCATTACGTAACAAGCCCCAAGCGTGTCGATAGGAAAACTGGCATTCCTTGCTGGCTCCCGCCAAGTGCCCAAGTCGCTCGATGGCACCCAACAGACGCAGCACATCCCCCATGAGGAGCTCCACGCCGTCTGCATTTTCCAGTATCCACTCAGAGCGCAGCCGGGCTTTGAATTTCTGTTGGGTCATGTATTTTTAAGACCAGTGTGTTTTCGTATTTATGTTTTGCACTGCATGTACCAAACATTATATATGCGAAATATTGCTTATTGAAGTTACGGACTTAAGTGGTTAGATTACGGTAGAAAACACAGTCAAATAATATGCACAGCCGTGCATAAAAAAACATGGAGGCGCAGGCTCCCAATCCGGGCACCGCGCACACAGGACATGCAAACATCCCCTCATGCCCAGGAGCAAGACCTGTCCGGTCTGACTCCTGAAGAGGTCACCTTGCAGGCCGTGCAGGAACATGCCGGCCAAAAAGGTAACCTGTTGCCTATTTTGCACACTATTCAGGACCGGCTCGCCTGTATTCCCGAGTCCGTGGTGCCGGTGCTGGCCGAACAGCTGGCCCTGTCCCGGGCGGAAATCCACGGTGTTATCTCCTTTTACGCCCACTTCCGCACCCAACCCCACGCGACTCATACCCTGGAAATCTGCCGTGCTGAAGCCTGTCAGGCGCGGGGCGGGCTGGAGCTGACGGCTCATGCCCGTCGCCGCCTGAACTGCGACTTCCATGAAAACAGTGATGACGGCCAGTACACCCTGGAGCCGGTCTACTGTCTGGGGCTCTGTGCCCAATCTCCCGCTGTCATGCTGGACGGCGTTCCCCATGCACGCGTCACCCCGGAAAAACTGGACGCCCTGCTACGCAGCCAGGAGGCCCAGCCATGAGCACGATTACCGTTTATGTCCCGCGCGACACGGCCGCCATCGCCATGGGTGCACACCAAGTTGCCGAGCAACTGGCGTCGCAAGCTAAAGCGCGTGGTCTGGATGTGCAGATTGTGCGCAATGGTTCGCGTGGTCTGTTGTGGCTGGAACCCATGATTGAGGTACAAACGGCCAAAGGCCGCGTGGCTTATGGTCCGGTACAAACCGAAGACCTGCCCGGCCTGTTCGATGCCGATTTTCTGCAAGGCGGCACGCACACGCTGTGCCACGGTCTGACTGAGGCTATCCCTTACCTGAAAGACCAGGAACGCCTGACCTTTGCTCGTGTGGGCATTATTGATCCGGTCAGTGTGGCTGATTATCAATCCTGTGGCGGTTTTGAAGGTCTGCGTAACGCCCTGACCATGGAACCCGCTGCCATTGTGAAAGAAGTGACGGACTCCGGCCTGCGCGGTCGTGGCGGCGCGGCTTTCCCGACCGGGATCAAATGGAACACGGTGCTAAACACACCAGCCGCCCAGAAATACATTGTCTGTAATGCCGACGAAGGCGACTCGGGCACTTTTTCTGATCGCATGTTGATGGAAGGCGACCCGCTCTGTCTGGTTGAGGGCATGGGCCGTAGGCGCGACCTATGGCTACATCTACGTGCGCTCCGAATACCCGCTAGCTGTAGACGCCCTGAACGAAGCCATTGTGGCCGCTCGTGCCGCAGGCTGGCTGGGCAAGAACATTCAAGGCAGCGACCACGAGTTCGATCTGGAAGTGCGCAAAGCGGCCGGCGCTTACATCTGTGGTGAAGAAACAGCCTTGCTCGACAGCCTGGAAGGCAAGCGTGGTGTGGTGCGTGTCAAACCGCCTCTGCCCGCCATCAAAGGCTTGTTTGGCCTGCCTACGGTTATCAATAACGTGGTGTCGCTGGCCTCGGTGCCTGTCATTCTGGCCAAGGGCGGTGCCTACTACCAACACTACGGCATGGGTCGCTCACGCGGAACCTTGGCTTTCCAATTGACCGGCAACCTGAAACACGGCGGCTTGGTGGAAAAAGCCTTTGGTGTCACCCTGCGCGAACTCTTGTACGACTACGCGGGCGGCAGTGCCAGTGGACGGCCCTTGCGTGCGGTACAGGTTGGCGGCCCCTTGGGTGCCTACCTGCCCGAGCACCAGTGGGATGTGCCCCTGGACTACGAAGCCTATATGAAGATCAACGCCATGGTCGGCCACGGTGGTTTGGTGGCGTTTGACGATACGGTGGATATGGCCCACATGGCGCAGTACGCCATGGAATTCTGTGCCATTGAATCCTGTGGCAAATGCACGCCCTGTCGCATCGGCTCTACACGTGGTGTAGAGACTATCCAGAAAATCCGTCGCCGCGAAGATATGGACAACCATGTCGAGCTGCTGCGCGACTTGTGCGACACCATGTTCTCCGGGTCTTTGTGCGCCTTGGGCGGCATGACCCCTTATCCCGTCCTGTCCGCGCTGGAGCACTTCCCCCAGGATTTTGGACTGGCCCCGCAAACCGAGCAGGACCTGGCCAAGGTCTAAGACGGAGATCACTATGAACGAAACTATCGCCGTACGCGAACGCGACCTGGGTGACCATTGATGGCAAATTGCTGGAAGTGCCCGTGGGCACCTCCGTGATGCACGCTGCCGCCCTGGCTGGCATCAATATCCCCAAGCTGTGCGCAACCGATTCACTGGAAGCCTTTGGCTCCTGCCGCCTGTGTCTGGTGGACATTGAAGGCCGTCGCGGCCACCCGGCTTCTTGCACCACTTTGGTGGAAGAAGGCATGGTCGTGCAAACCGAAAACGACACCCTGCACAAGCTGCGCCGCAACGTGATGGAGCTGTACATCTCCGATCACCCACTGGACTGCCTGACCTGTCCTGCCAACGGCAATTGCGAATTGCAGGACATGGCGGGTGTAGTGGGCCTGCGCAGCGTGCGCTATGGCTTTGATGGTGCCAACCATCTAGACGACACCACCGACAACTCCAATCCCTACTTTGCCTACGATTCCAGCAAATGCATTGTCTGTAATCGTTGCGTGCGTGCCTGTGAAGAAGTCCAGGGCACTTTTGCACTGACCATCGACAAGCGTGGTTTTGAATCGCGTGTCACCGCGGGTCAGAACGACGGCTTTCTGGGCAGCGATTGCGTGTCCTGTGGCGCTTGCGTTCAGGCCTGCCCGACCTCCTCCTTGATGGAAAAATCCGTTATCGACCTGGGTCAGCCCGAGCACGCCGTCATCACCACCTGCGCTTACTGCGGTGTGGGTTGCGGCTTCAAAGCTGAGATGAAAGGCGACAAAGTCATTCGCATGACACCCTGGAAAGACGGCAAGGCCAACCGTGGTCATGCCTGCGTGAAGGGTCGTTTCGCCTGGGGCTATGCCACCCACCAGGACCGTATCCTGAACCCCATGATCCGCAAGAGCATTACGGACCCTTGGCAGGAAGTGTCGTGGGACGAAGCCATCAATTACGCGGCTTCCGAATTCCGTCGTATTCAGGATCAACATGGTCGTGACGCCGTAGGCGGTATTACCTCCTCGCGTTGTACCAACGAAGAAACCTATCTGGTGCAAAAGCTGGTTCGCGCCGCCTTTGGTACCAATAACGTCGACACCTGCGCCCGTGTGTGTCACTCCCCTACCGGCTACGGCCTGAAGATGACCCTGGGTGAGTCCGCCGGTACGCAAACCTTTGATTCGGTGATGCACACCGACGTGGTGATCGTGATGGGTGCCAACCCCAGCGCTGCCCACCCCGTGTTTGCATCGCGCCTGAAACGCCGTCTGCGTCAGGGTGCCCGCTTGATCGTGATCGACCCGCGCCAGACCGAACTGGTCAGCTCACCACACATCCAGGCCGACTACCACCTGCCTCTGCGTCCCGGTACCAATACCGCCATGCTGACCGCGATGGCCCATGTGATCGTCGCCGAAAACCTGGTCAACGAAACCTACGTGGCCGAGCGCTGCGATACCGCCGCGTTTAATGAATGGCGCAGCTTTGTCAGCCAACCTCAGAACTCGCCTGAAGTCATGGCCGAAATCTGCGGTGTCTCCGCTGACGACATCCGTGGCGCCGCCCGTCTGTACGCCACCGGCGGCAATGGCTCGATTTACTACGGTCTGGGCGTGACAGAACACAGCCAAGGCTCCACCACCGTGATGGCCATTGCCAACCTGGCTATGGCCACCGGCAACGTGGGCCGGGAAGGCGTGGGGGTGAACCCGCTACGTGGCCAAAACAACGTGCAAGGCTCCTGCGATATGGGCTCCTTCCCGCACGAGTTCCCCGGCTACCGTCACGTCTCGGACAATCAGGTCCGCTCGCTGTTTGAACAAGCCTGGGGCGTGCCCCTGCAATCCGAACCCGGCCTGCGCATTCCCAATATGTTTGACGCCGCCTTGAGTGGCAGCTTCAAGGGTCTGTACTGCCAGGGCGAGGACATTGTCCAATCCGACCCGAACACCCAGCACGTAGCCGCGGCAATGGCTGCCATGGAGTGTGTGGTGGTGCAGGATCTGTTCCTGAACGAAACCGCCAAGTACGCCCACGTGTTCCTGCCCGGTTCCTCCTTCTTGGAAAAGGACGGCACCTTCACTAACGCCGAGCGCCGCATTTCGCGTGTCCGTAAAGTGATGGAGCCTAAAGCCGGCATGGCAGACTGGGAAGTGACCTGCGCCCTGGCCCGTGCCCTGGGTTACCCCATGAGCTACGAGCACCCCAGCCAGATCATGGACGAGATCGCCCGCCTGACACCGACCTTCACCGGCGTGTCGTACGAGCGCATCCAGGAACTGGGCGGCAGCGTGCAATGGCCTTGCAACGAACAAGCCCCAGAAGGCACCCCCACCATGCACATCGATGAGTTCGTGCGTGGCAAGGGCCGCTTCATGCTGACCCAATACGTGCCAACCGAAGAGCGTAGCAGCCGCAAATTCCCCTTGTTGCTGACGACCGGCCGCATCCTGTCGCAATACAACGTGGGTGCCCAAACCCGCCGTACCGACAACGTAGCTTGGCATGCCGAGGACTTGCTGGAAATTCACCCGGTGGATGCCGAGGATCGTGGCATTCGCAGCGGCGACAAAGTCTCGGTTAAAAGCCGTGCGGGCGAGACGGCGTTGCGCGCAACGGTCACCGAACGGGTACAGCCGGGGGTGGTCTATACTACTTTCCACTTTCCCGAGTCGGGTGCCAACGTGGTCACCACCAATAACTCGGACTGGGCGACCAACTGCCCCGAGTACAAGGTGACAGCGGTACAGATTCAGCGCGTCACGTCCGAGTCGGCCTGGCAAAATCGCTGGAACCGTTTCCACGATATTCAGCAGCGCCTCTTGCAAGGTGAGACCTTATCGGCCGAGGATCTGGCCCATGCGGATCACAATCACCAGCATGAGCCTGCCGAGGCCGTCGCGAAAGTATGATGCGTCTAAACAGGCCTTAAGGAGTTGCCGCGTGAGCCAGGCAGATTTTCGTGATGCCAGCGCCCCCGCCACTGTGTGGCGGCAGGTGCGTACCCCAGCTGAAGTACAAGCTGACACCCTGCCCCAAGAGGATCAGGATGCGCTGGCGCGCGAACAGGCTGTTGCCCTGGAGTTCAACGGCATCAGCCATAGCGCCTTGCTGTGCAGCCCCAGCGACCTGGAAGATCTGGCTTACGGATTTTCCATGACCGAAGGCATTATCCGTAGCGCTGCCGATATACGCGGCGTGGATGTGCTGGACGGCGAACACGGCAGCTTGCTGCAAATCGAGATAGCCAGTGCCTGTCAGCATCAGCTCAAGGCCCGTCGCCGTCAGTTGGCGGGCCGTACTGGTTGCGGTTTATGTGGTCTGGAAAGCCTGGACGAGGTACGCCGACAACTGCCTCGTCTGGATGCTCCCGAGCACAGCCCCGACGCCGCTGCAATCTTCCAGGCCCTGGATACCTTGCGCTCCAGCCAGCCCTTGCATCAATTGACAGGGGCCACCCATGCCGCTGCCTGGTGCAGCCTGCAAGGCAACATCTTGGCCGTGCGCGAGGATGTAGGCCGCCACAACGCGCTGGACAAGCTGCTGGGCCATATGTTGCGCAACGATATTGATCCCCGCTCTGGCATGGTGCTGATCTCCAGCCGTGCCAGCTTTGAGATGGTCCAGAAGGCCGCTGCCATGGGCATCAACTTTGTGGTGGCTGTCTCCGCCCCCACTGCCTATGCCGTGCAGATTGCCGATGAACTGGGTGTCATGTTGGCCGCCTTTGCCCGTGACCGCAGCTTCACGCTGTACAGCCATCCCCACTATCTGAATACTGCCGAGTCCAAATCGGCCACATCACCATGAATATTGTTCCTTTGATTCCTATGGCCAACCAGATCGGCCAATTCTTTGAAATCCTGAACAATCGGGAACAAGGTCTGCGCGAGATTGCGGAACATATCCAGAAGTTCTGGGACCCGCGCATGCGTCGCTCCCTACTGGATTTTGTGCAGGAAAACCCCAGCGGCAAAAGCGCTGATGGCGAGCTCTTGCCCATTGTGTTGCAGGCCGTCGTCACCCATAAGCAGCAGTTGGAACCACGCAGCCAGTAAGACACACCGCAGACACAAAAAAGCCCGCCTAAGCGGGCTTTTTCTTTGGGCTGAAAAGCAATTAATCGCTTTCTTTGACGCGGTACACCAGCACGGTGTTCTTGGCCATATTCAGCACCTTGATGGTCACGCTGCCCAGCAACAGACGAGACAGACCACTGCGACCGTGACTACCGATAAAGATCAGATCGCAGCCTTCTTGCTCGGCTACCTGAACCACACCATCGGCCACATTGAAGTTCGACACGGATTTACCGGTTGCCTTGACGCCAGCGGTTTCGGCACGGTCCAGAATCTGTTGCAGGTATTTCTGCGACTGTTCTTTGGCGGTCTTATCGTAGTCTTCGTCGGTAATGGCATACGCAGCAGCCATGCCGTCAAAGCCCACTGTCGCTGCAAAAGGCTGGGTTACGTGCAAAGCGAGGACTTCGGCACCAATCTGGCGGGCAAAAGTCACGCCTTTGTTAGCTGCCTGGGCGGACAACTCGGAACCGTCAGTTGGAATCAGAATTTTCTTGAACATGGCATAACCCCTTTGAATGGAGACAGATAGCTTACCGCTGCACCAAGGCACAGGACAAGCTAGTACAGACCTGAACCTTGAGCCAGGTCAGGATTCGTTCAATGCACGAAATAATACGGCACAACGAGTGCCCGTGCGGCAATAGGCCAAAGTCGGGCCTGGTAAGGCTTCAAGTAATTGGCCAAAACGGGCAACATCAGCAGAAGTAATAGCGCTACCCACAACGGGCTGATACTGCACCTGCAAACCCGCCGCCTCGGCAGCCTGCATCACATCAGCCGACAAAGGTTGGCCGGGACCACCTTCCATATCAGGCCGGTTGATAATGACACTTTTAAAACCGGCATCGGCTACGGCTTGCATATCCTCTCCCGATAACTGAGGGGCGACGGCCAATTGCTCGGTCAAAAATTGGTGTGGGAAGGGCATAGAAACTCCTGAAATCGGGATAAACTAAATCAGTTCAAAGGAAAAATAGTATGTTCCCCTCCGAGAGTAAGCAAGCCCCTTTCTCCTCGGCCTTGCCTAAAGGCAATCACGCCAGTGCCTTGCTAATCCGTTCCGCCACGCCAGACGATATGCTGGCAGTGCAAGGCATCTATGCGTATCACGTCCTGCACAGCACGGCGACCTTTGAACAGACCCCACCCGACGTACAGGAAATGCGTGCCCGTTTGGCGCAGGTTCGCGAACAAGGCCTGCCTTGGCTGGTCGCTGAACTGGACGAGCACATCGTGGGCTACGCTTACGCCGGCACGTACCGACCCCGCCCGGCTTATCGCTACACCATCGAAGACTCCATCTATCTGGCCCAAGGGCAAATAGGCAAAGGTCTGGGTAAAGCGCTGCTGGAACACCTGCTGATGGAATGCGAAAAAGGTCCTTGGCGGCAAATGATCGCGGTCATTTCAGGCCATGACAGCCGGGGCTCCATCGCCCTGCACCGCTCGCTAGGCTTTGCCCACGTCGGCACCCAGGCTGCCGTTGGCTACAAGTTCCAGCAATGGATTGATGTCGTTGTGATGCAGCGCGCCTTGGGCGAAGGCAGCCAAAGCCCCCCTATCGATCCCACCTGAACAGAATTCAGGCAATGCGCAGGCTGTACTGATCCAACCATTGCTGCATCTCTGGACTGGAAAGCACCTCGTACTCGGCCAGACGTTGTGCGCCCACCGGATCGCCTGCCACGGTATTTAACGAAGGATGGCACATCAGGCTATCCCCATGCTGCATTGCGGCCAGCCAAGCCTGTATCAAGGCGCTATAACGCTCCTTGCCACCGTGGAAGTCATACACGCCGGTAAACCCGGTATTAAGCGTCACGCCTTTGGCCCTCGCCTGCCGCAGTAAATCCTTAGATCCTAGAGCAGCAATAATCTGTGCTTTGAATCTGTCCTTGAAAGCAAAGCCGACTGCCAGACGCTGGGCACCGGTATAGCGCAACCAAGGCATGGAGGCCGCATAGCGACGCTCCATTTCGGCCAACAAGGCCTCACGAATCATGGGCAGTTGATGTACATGCTGATGACCATCGATATAGTCCGGCCCCTGCCCCATCACATCCTCAAAACGATCCAGCTGGCGCGCCACACTCGATTTGACCTTCTCGCTATCCAGGCGATGCAACAGGCTGCGGATAATCACCTGTTTCAACGGCATGGCATAGACGCCCGCTTGCGAGGCAAACTCGGTAAAATTCAGGTGCAAACCTTTTTGCAGCGCACCCTGGCGCAATGCTGCT